>ERZ1034984.33-NODE-33-length-139176-cov-18.554747_pt1 | contig 139176 bp, 171 predicted proteins | sample MGYA00520589_ERZ1034984 | MGnify/ENA primary metagenome ERZ1034984 (study PRJEB33766, sample SAMN09781790) | gut metagenome | biome: gut microbiome | host: Homo sapiens | place: Madagascar | study: EMG produced TPA metagenomics assembly of the PRJNA485056 data... | reverse complement strand
GCTAAGAGTATGGTCGCCTCGCTCTATTTCTTTCTTACTTTCTTTCTCTTGGAATCATATATGTCTTTACAGAAGACCTCGTCTATGGTATAATGGAGGTGTTAGACTTTTTCTGCATAAAAAGTTAAAATAAAAAGACAAAAAAAGAGGGTACAAGGCGTTCTTTGCCTTGTACCCCGGAGACGATGAGCGCAGCGAATCGGCTCCATAGGCTCTCAGACTGTAACCCCTAGGACACCCAAGAGTAGCGCGTGATGCCCTTGACGATGCTTCTGTCCACGAAATCAGTGTTGCGGGCAAGCTGGGAGAGGTACCAAGACGCCTTGCGGGTGGACCACTGGAGGCTATCGAGGCCCTGCGCGTTCACCTCAGAGGCCATCTGCTCTGCGGTGGACATGTGCATCTGCTCCAAGAGACGTGCGACTATGTTGAAGTTATTGCAGGTGGCTGGCTTCCAAGAGTCACAGAACCTTTCCAGCGTCGGCTTCTCGTCCATGCGGCCAATCCTCTCTGCTAGATAGCGCGAAATGCCTAGGTCGGTCTTCTGACCAACTATATATATAGTATAGGGTGATTTGCCGCATGCGTCAAGGAAGAATCGAAAGTGAAAGTGAAATTCATTCCTTCCCTCTTGGAAATGAAAATGACATAGGCTCCAAGAGTCAAAATGAAAATTCTTTTTGCGGCCAAAATGAAAATTCATTTTGTTCCTCTGTTGGAAATGGAAATTCTTTCTGCCCTCTGGGCAAAAGTGAAAAAGGAAAATGCGGCAGGGCCGAAATTAATCATACTGCACATGCGGCGAAAGTCCAGATAGTGTGCATAATTCAAATGAATAGCAGGTCAGAGTATAAAAAAATGCTTGACAGGGGGGTGTGGGGTAACGCACAAACCTCTCTCTTGACCCATCTCAAATCCTGCTCTTTACGCCATTTTGTCTTTAAGTGCTCGCCCAGAAAAGACGCCTTTGACGCCTGCCAATGTTGAAAACTTTGTTGAAAACTTGTTGAAAAGTGGAAGTTTTCAACAATTCTTCTATGACATCATTTCGTCCGTTCGACTTTTCCCTTGAACGAACCAATTGTAACTATTGATTTTCCAGTTCTAGGTGCCTTCGGCACCAATGGCCCAATTGTGGTACTTTTGCCGCACACGACCGCAGACCTGCGGTTTTGCCTCGCTTAACCATCATTTGCCCATCTGGTCTTCCAAGAGCCTGTCTCAATCTTACGGCACACTTTGCCCCACTAGTCGCCACCGTACCTATATCACCAAGAGATGATGTCAAATCGTCGTTCCGCTCTACGTCTACGTCGTAGCCTTCCTCTCCCAAGGTCTTCCTTGCCTTGCTTGCGAACGCCAGCCGTCCTTGTCTAATGCGGCCAATCCCTTTTGTGAAGAAGAAGAAAGCGAAAAAAAGAAGCATAGGGTGGCCCTGCGCAGCAGGGCTACCCCTGCGACGACGGGTCTCCCCGTCGGAGCAAGTGCGGCAGACGTCGAAGGCTCTGAGTCCTGACATCGGGAACACAGGACTCTTTGGCAATGGCTGGCCGTCTTCTGGCATCAGACAGTCGTTCGCTTCGCTCCCTTCTCAGTCGCCTTGCTTGCCGCAAGGCTCCTTCGAAGTGAGCGACAGCAATGAAGTGAGCGAATCACAGCCCTCAAGTCAAGACAGAAGCTTTGACAAAACTTCACGTTTTGGCCTTTCAAAAACGTGGTTTTTTGGCAGAAAGTCACTTTTCCTATTGGAAAAGGCCCAATTTTTCGGTGAACGGTAGGTGCTATTTCCGCAGGTCAAATAGTATATTTCAAAAAAGTTGAAAATTTTTGGGCAAAAAAAAATAATCATCTTTGAAAAATTTTCATTTAAAGAAAAGAAGAAGTAGCACAAGAAGAAAAGAAACGTTGCCTTGCTTCGCAAGTCAACAGAAACTCTTTGATTCTCTCTTTCCAAGAGCAACAGAATGATAAGATAAATGCGACATAAACAATACATGTTATGTTATACATGATCAGCTTGCTTCGATTGTTTTTACTTTCTCCTTTCAGTCGAAAGTAAAAACCGTTGATTTTCTCTCTTCGTTCGAAAATCAACGATAGCGTTTTTCCTTCGGAAAAACAAGTCCAAGAGAACAAAGACAATAAACAACATAAACGATATACATGTTGTGTATATGATACGATAAGACATTTGCGGCCAAAGGAAACGAAAGAGTAGAACATATGCTTCCTTAGCCCAATGGATAGTTATGTCCATTTTCCAAAACCAAGCCCCTTGCGGCCCGGCCTTGACTTGACTGGTTTGCCGCAAGGGGCTTTTTTTGTTTCTCTTTTGGTTTGTCTACCATGTCACGCCTTGCGCGACTCGTTGACGGCATCCCAGCATTGGGAGGACTTTGATTTACGTCAGCATCAGTCTGAAGACGGCGAGCGGGCAGGTGTCGCTGATGATGCTCCAGAAGGAGGCCTTGCCCTCCATGCTGAAGAGATTGTCCGTCACGCACATCGCCTCGTCCTCCCCGCATGACATGGTGACAAAGTACCTCTCGTCTTCCCCCTTCTTGGCCCGCACTCTATACTTCAGCGGGTCCCCGTCCTGGTCAATCTTCCAAATGATGATCTCCCGCAATTGCGCATCTGACAGGTCGTTCCACGTCAGGGCTGCCAACTGGTAGGTGTGAATGTCATGGTCTCTGCCGAAGGACAAAGCGAAGGACAGAGCCTCTGTGATCTCTTCCAGTGTGGCGAGGGTGTCATCTGGCGTGAAGTTGAACGCGTTCTCATAGGCATAGATAGTGTGTATGCGGCGAACCTTCCAAGTCGTTGTCTGTCGTGTGGCTCTGTTGGCAAGCTACTCTTCCTCCTCCTCGGGATAGAAGATGTCGTCGCACTCAAACCACACGAGGTCGTTGATGTCGGTGTCGGTGGGGATGTTGTCGTAGGAGAAGCACTCCTCGATGCGGTCGGCCACTGCCCTCCTCTGGTCATAGGTGGCGTCGTCCATGCGGCTCTTGGCGCCGCACCAGAACTGGAAGGTGTCGATGTTGAATTCTGTCTTGTAGTACATGTTGTTTCCTTTCCCTTGCCTCTTTACAAGATAATTATAGCACATGCGGCAAACGGCTGTATATAGAAATATGCCTGAGAGACGTAGGAAGCCCTCTGAGACCTCTTGGAAGATACGCCCTATATCGACTCTGCCTAGACATAAAAACACCCCCTCAGAAACGCTCTTGTGGTCTCTCCTGCGCTTGCGCACAGGGAACGCCGCAAGCGTTCTCAGGGGGTCTCTTTTTTTATAGCGGGTTCTACCACTCGCTCTCCCAGTATCTCTGCTCCGCTGCGTCCCAGGAGACCGAGTAGTGCCTGCGGCGAGTCCTCTTGCTGCAGGAAGCATCGTCGGGTACCTCTGTCACCAGTTGCACCTGCTCGACGCCGCTGCCGCAGTAATCCCACCCCTCGTCGCCAGACTGCCGCTTGGCACGTCGCCTGGCACACTCCCGAGCCTGTTCCTCGTCGGCATATGCGATGACGGTGGTCTCCCACTTGTCTTCCCACTCACCGCCGTAGTCGTAGACCACCCAGATGGTCGTCTGACCCATCATCTGGCAATCACCTGCCCGCGATTGCGACCGCCATGGCGGCAACGCCCAGGATGAGGCCAAGAGAGAAGGCAAGGAACAGGTAGACACACGACATAGAATATCACATCCAAGAAGAATAGAGTTCGTACAGTATCATGAGGATGGCATAGGCGACCATGGCAAGGAGAATGGGGACGAAGAGGATGAGCAGCACCACCTTTGCCGCAAGGACGAGCATGTTCATCGCGTCACCTCTTGGAGGGCTGTGTGCAATGCCCTCACGATTGCGGCCAGAGACTCGCAGGGACACCTCTCGTACCTCTTGGAGGCCACTTGAAGGTCCCAGGCAAGTCCTGCGACGGCGCTGCCCTCGTCAACTACCCGCCTGCTCTCGACTGCCGCGATGGCGTCCTCATAGGCGTCCTCGTCCATGCGACCCTCGTAGTCGAAGTTGTCAATGACGTAGATGGTTGGCTTGCGCATCCTGCTCTCCAATCTCCATGGTTCTTGCGATGGCGTCTTTACCGTCAGGGGAGGGGGTGTGCTCACCCCTCTCCCCCTGACAAGTATAATAACACGTTCTTTATGCTCTTGGAAAGGGAAAAAGCCTAGCGGAGGAACCTCTTCTTGTCATCTAGGTCCGCCTTGATAACGTCCAAGAGGGTGTCTGCGATGTCGTCATTGTCCTCGCAGAAGTTCTCGACCTCGGTGTTGGAGGAGTGTACGAGCAGGTCGCTGTCGGGCACGACGTGATAGGTTATTTTCCAGTCAACGGTGTACGTCACATGCTCCACCATCACTGAAGCCCATCGCCACTTGACGTTGCCAAGCCACTCGGAGTCAAGCGTGACGATCATGGTGCCGTCGTCGGTGACGAAGTCGGAGGACCCTGCCATGCCCTCGTCTATCATCATCTGGCGCATAATGTCGAGGATGCTGGTGACGTCTGCCATGTAAGATTCCCTTCCCCTTGCCTCTTTACAAGACAATTATAGCGCATTCCAAGAGCATCTGGCAAGAAGGGACTTGCGGCCAATCGCCAGAACGTGTCTCAGAGCCTCTGAGAGCCATTCTAAGGTCATGTAACTCAAATCTGGAACAAGCACCCAAGAGAAGGCTTACAGGGCCTTAGAGTGACTTAGAAAGACTTACAGGGCATTCTCTGACTCTGCGAGTCTGTCGTTGATGCGTCGCTGGCACGCCTCGATGGAGCAGAGCAGTGAACCTCGAACGACGAAAGTGTTGCCGCGCTTGTCCGTTACCTCAAGTTCGCGGTCGATGACCTGCCCCAGATAATTGGTCCTTTCCACTATGACGGTGCAGAAGTCATCGTCAACGTCGCCCGCTGAGTCGTAGTAGTTGTCCACCACGACCTCCCAACCGCGGCCAAGGGAGAACTCTACTCCATCGTACCTCCAGTAGACATCCCCAGGGGCGACGTCCATGTACTCGAATACCTGCTGCAGGGCGTTCATGAGTCGGATGTTCATCATGTCAGGTCTTCCCTCTCTCCTTGACTTACAAGTACATTGGTGCGAAGCACCTAGGAACTGTTCCGCCCTTTGGAACAGTTCCATTATAGCACAGGTGGGTGGCAGGCGTCCATCAAAACATCGTTCTAGGCTCTCAGAGCCTTTTTAAGGCATTGAGACCTCTTACCCGCACACCTGTGGCCTAGACATGAAGATAGCCCCTTAGAAACGCTCTCAGAGCCTCTGAGGGGCAAGTGCCTATGACGGTCTGCCCTACCAGTCAAAGACGATGGCGAAGAAGGAGACTAAGGCGATGACGGCGCACACGACAGCCGCCACCAGCAGCCACTCTCCCTTGCCCACGAGCCATCCCCAACTCGTCAGGTTGGCGAGGAAGGCCGAGATTGCGGCGATTGCGAACTCCACCATCTGCTTGCTGCCGAACTCCATGCTGTGCTTCCTTCCTATCGCAGGTGGGTAGTGCGGTCAAAGATGCAAGACTGAGCACGCCTGCTCACGTCATAGAGGATGCTGTTGATGACGTCTGCAACATTCTCTAGGTCGTCGTAGAAGTAAAAGTCGTAACAGGCATGAACAGGGGCGTCGTTGAAACTCGACGTCCAGGTGGCGCGGGCATACACCGTCACTCCCTGCTCGTCATCCCTGACGTACTCATATGCCTCAACGTGGACAGTCATGTATCGCACGCACCCAGGAAGCCACTCGTTGGCTATGTCGAGGACTGCCTTGCAGCCATCCTCTGATACGTAAACTGTTTCAGCCTCCGCTATTCCGCTCTCGATGACGTCCTTGATGATTGCGTCATTGTCTCTCTTGGTGTCATATCTCCTCTTCTCAGTTGCAGCGGGTGATGTGGTCAAAGTAGTCGTGCAGGGACTTGTCGCCAACATCCCACAGAAGCGCGTTCATCACCTCAACGGGACCGACGACCTCGTTGTAGACGGAGTACCTGTCGTAGTAGCAGTGTGTCTCGCCGTCACGCTCGTCAAGATAGGTGGCTAAGGCGCTGACGGGAATGAAGCGCTCGCCCTCCTTGTCGATATTCTCTGCGCAACCAAACAGGCATACGTGCATCTTCGCGATGTACTTGGGCAGGTACTCGTCGGAGACGGCGAAATCGATGGTGACGCCCTCGTCGGTGACAACAACGCTGCCCTTTGCCGCGATGTCGTTGGCGGTGAGGTCGTTGGTAATGGCTTCCATGACGGACTTCGTGGTAAGCATGCTCTCCCCCTTGCTCTCGCGTCCTGTGCGGCGAATGGGTCTGCGGTTCTCGTCCCGTCGGTGCTTGGGGCGACACATCACTCGCCATTCATTTCAATCCCCTGAGCCGCTGCTTGGGTTGGCCTATCTGGCTGGCCTGTCCGCCGTCAAGGGCGTGAAGACTCTTTCTCTCCCTCTCCCCTTGACAAGTATATTATAGCATTTTCCAATAGCACCTGACAACACAAAAATAGCCCCTGAGAGGCATTCTAAGGCCTAGGTCTGCTCTATGTTGATACTTGGTCCAATAGAGACAAAACATGGTCTTAGAAGTGTTCTCAGGGGCTTACAGGGGCATATGCGGCAAATGCGGTCTTCCGCATAGGCATATTGGCCGCAATTGATGTCCCTCTTTCTCTTCTCTTGGAAGACCAAACTTTTTGTTAGGTCCTCTTGAAGTGTTTACCTAACTTTTTGTTAGGTTCTCTTGGAGAGTGCTCCCACTCCTCTCTTGGAGTGTAGAACTCGCAGGTGGGACAATTACCAGCATAGATGTGACTGCGGCCAAACCTTCTCATATAGGCGCGGCAAAGGTCACCGTGAAGGCATGGGGGTTTGCCCATCTTCCACCTTCTTCCCCTTGAATCATCGTCTTTTCCGTCAAACAATCTGCGCCCCATGCCTACTCCCCTCGCACATATTTCATGCGGGCACCACAGTTTGGGCAGAAATTGGGGCGATACTCTGCGAAATCCTCATAGGTGGGGTAGTCGCTTTCCCCATCATCGCTTTCTACGACTCCGGCAAAGCCGCAATTGCCGCACCAGAATCCGTCCTCGGGCCGCGTTCTCGGCTCGACGTTCTCGGCTGTGTCCTGCCAAATGATATTCCGCATCCTCTTGAGGTCTTGTGCGGTAAGGACGAGTTCGCAGTCATCTGTGCAGATGGGGTTTAGCCCCAACTTCTTGCAGAAGGCGTCAAAGGTGATGCCATAGACCTCCTGGCCATCGTCTGCGTCCTTGTACTTATCGAAGTCTTCGTTCATGGTAAAATCACTCAGATTGATCTCTCTCATGCGTATCCAATCTATTTCGAGCTGATGGCATCCCAGTCGATAGAATCAATTGGCATCTTCCTGATGTACAACCATTTGTTGCGCATGCCAAGTCTGTTATTACGACACTAAAGAGGTTCGTCAATAGCCTTGTTTTCAGGTTCCCACCCCTTAGACATGATGGCTCGTGCGGCCCATCTAAATCTCCTCGGCCAACTGGTTCATGGTCTTCTGGATGACGTAGGCGTACTCTGCAGTACCGCGCACCCAACATCCTTGCCAGATATTGTCAGGGATGAAGCCATTGCTCTCAAGGGCGGAGACTGCCTTAGGACGAGTGGAGAAGACGCCAAGCAGGGCGGTGAAGGGGATGTCCGTTTCGTTGTAGTAGTCGTAGATGACGGCATAGACTTCCATGCTAGACCTCCTCGTGGTCGGAATAGTAGTCAAGAAACTCGGTTTTTGCGTCGCTGATGGATGCCATGATGTGTGCGACGGTTTTCATGGTCATACGATAGGGGTCAACGAATCTCGTGGTAACGTAATTGCCGAAGGTCACCTTCATCTGGTAGGTGTCGTTTACCTCGTCAAAGAGCACGTCAATGGTATCCCAGTCATCACACATGACCAGACGCTTGGCGTCATCGTCACGCTCCTTCTTGTAGCCATGTGCCGCAAGGATGCGCTTGACCTCATAGAGAACCCTATCCATCAATACCCCTTTTCTTCTCTTGGAATAACTATATTATAGCAGAAAAACGCATCATCTGGCAAGTGTTTTCCTGCCTATTATGCTTGTGAGTCTCTTTTTGCGCCGTATACAACGAGGGAGACGACATGCTCGCTGAGGTGTTTAATACTATCGAGGTACAAGACGACATATTCCACGAAATATCTGTCCATCCAGATGCAGATTCTGTCAGTGTTTTCTCTCCAATAAAGGTCCAAGTCTCTTAGTATGAGAGACCCATCCTCATCGCAATCACGAAAATGAAGGTGTGCAACCCATTCGTGCAACTCGATGTCCTTGAGTTCAATATTACCAAAAGGGTCGTATCCATCATCAAACAACTCGTCGAACACCATGCGGCAAAGCATGACGAACTTGTCTATGTCCATCTTTAATCCTCCTTGCGGCAAGACGCAAATCTGCTCTCGCACTCTTCGATTGCCTCACAGATAGAGGTAGAGGAGGAGATGGCTTCTTCGATGTCAACTGGCTTGGTTATCACATCAATAATCCAATTATCCTCGTCAAATTTGACGACATGTACCTTGTAGGCGTCGTAAGTGTGGTAGTCATCATTATTGCAGTTGACAGCGACCTCTGTGGACTCGTCTAGCGTAAAAGTCATCCCATTAGGCCTCCAGATGACGTCATAGGGTTGGACGTTATAGGCACCAAGAACGTTTTGGAAGATGTTGAGCGTAATGTAGTCCATCTTTTGACCTTTTCTCTCTCTTATTGACAATTCCATTGGCGCAAAACACCTAGAAATTGTTTCATCCTTTGGAACAACTATATTATAGCATTTTCCAATAGCATCTGTAAACAAAAAAAAAGACCCCAGCCGCAAATGCGGCCAGGGTCTTCAGCAAGGGGTCTGGTACGCCTGGGCAGGCTCGAACTGCCACTGTTCCTCTTTAGGAGAGAGGTGCCCTATCCATTTGGGTGACAGGCGCATTTTGCACGCGGAAACAACAGGGAAGACCATCTGTCTGCCAACGTCCATTTGCAGTCGAAAAGGTCGCAAAGTCCGCAGGCATTTCTTTTATATATGCGTAATATGAAGTAGGTTTTCCCACCATCACGCGTGCAAGGAGGTGATTGCCGCAAGGAAATTATGTCAGAGGGTATTTTTTCTGTTAAATGAAGTAACCCTTTGGCCCATCACTTGCGGCCAATGTAAAGTGGCGGAAACATCATGGCGGGGTGTCGCATATTATTTCAAGTAATGTGAAGTAACCCCATCATCCATCACGCCACTATTTAGCCATATTTAGTTATCAAGATCAATGAACTTGGTTGAGCCGTCAAAGCCAGGCACAAACTTGTGACCATAGTGCTCACTCAACTTCTCCCATAGGCGCTCATTCTCGGAGTTATTCCAATCTGCACCAATGCACCAACAGAGGCTGAAGAAGCGCGTACCGTCGAGTGACTTTAGGAAGTAGTCGTTGACAGGACTTGTGCATTTGCCGCAGATGGGACAGACGCCCACAAGATAGCGGTAGCCATCATCCGTCTCTATGACCATGTTCTGGTAGTCGTGCTTGTGCTTGCTCTTGGGAGGCCTCTTACGGCTCTTGGTGGAAGTAGGGGCCGTGTTATCCTCGGGTATCTGTGCGTACTTGTGTCGCAGACAGTCTTCGCGATACGTTGTGCTCATGTCTTTCTCCCTCTCAAGCGTCCTGTGTTGCTGCCTTTCCAGGCGGCTCTCTCTTTTGAGCCTGTCCTTGCTCCATGACCCAAGCGGCTGGCGGAGGCCAATCCGCCATTGTCTTGCGCACAGCCAGCCTTCTGACGTCCTAGGTATCGCCAAGTCAGCTGTGGGAATGAGGGCATGTCAAAACCCTCTCAGACAGGCACCTTCGAAAAAGCAGCAACGTAAGACGCTTTTCCTTAGCTCCTTTATCTTCAAGAACCATTATAGGGGAGACTCTTCCAAGAGTCAAGTGGAAATCTCTAGGCGATTGCGATTCCGGCCTTGGCACGATTGATCTTGCGGCGAAGTTTGCGCATGATACCAAAGCTCTCTGAGTTGCGGCCATTGGAGAGAAAGCGGCGATAGCGGTCCTTAAGCTCCTTGACAAGGTTCTCGTTGGTCATTGTGTCTCCTTCTTTTATCTTGAATAGACTTTTAGCCCCCCTCGGATTCGAACCGAGACTGAACGCATTTTGAGTGCGCTTCCTCTGCCTTTGGGATACGGGGCCTAAAAACCTATTCTTTTCTGTTTTCATAATACCCTCAGCGGAGCATCCAGGATTCGAACCTGGGAGACTTCTCAGTCCGCTCGCTTTCGAGGCGAGTGCCATCATCCGCTCTGCCAATACTCCGTTGAAGGTATTATAGACAGCAATATTATAAGCATCTTCTATTCTATTGTCAATAGAGAATTTTTTCTCTTAGAAAAGCATTGCCTGACCGTCATAAAAGACCGCTGAAACAATGGCTCTTCTGAGAGAAGGCAGGGGGCAAGAAGTAGAAAGATTCGAACTTTCATCTTGCAGGGTCGTGCCCTATCACATGTCCTACCATTAGACGACACATTGCCTCTCTGCAATCTCTTGACCATGGACGAAGGCGCCTTCGCCATGGAACCTTTGCGAGATGGACTTGTTTACCAGCGTCCGCTTCGCCACTGCCTCTTGCCCAGCCCTCCGCGTCTGAGCCTACGGTCTCCTCTTCCTGAGGCAGGTGACATGACCTCACAGCTCCTACTAGTTTTCGTCTTTCTTTAGCTGCCCAAACACTGACGGTTTCTTCCAGTTTTGAGTTCGGGTCTTGGGGTGATACAACCTAGGACCCATAGGTATGCCAACTGAATGGCTCCCACTGTAAGAGACAGACGGCAAGGGGTAATCATCTGTCCCTTACAGTGAGGATTGGAACTCCCAATCTTACCTTGTTCATTATACTACGTTCTTGATTCAACTGTCAAGGAATTTCTTTTTCCTTTGAGAGACTGTTTTTCTTTTGTCTCTCTCACTCTCTGATATATATCATACCATATTCTGTTGTCACATGTAAAGAGGAGATTTTCAGCGAACCTAACTGCGTACTCGGCATTGCGCCTTTGGGTGTTGGCGGTTGACCAAAATGTCGACCTTAGCCTCAGGGTCACAGGATTGCTCGCGGTACTCTAGACTATCCTTTTTCCCTCTCCGCTTGTTAGCTATATTATAGCATATGTACTATACTCTTGCCAAGAGGTTTTTTTCTTTCAAGAGAAAAAAGTCTGGCAGCGCATCAAGGTATCGCACCTCGCGTGTCTATGACTGCGGTTTTGGAGACCGCCCCGCCTCTTTAACGGTATAGTGCGCTGTTAGGCAGAGGGTGAGGGATTCGAACCCTCGGAACCTCTCGGCTCGCTTGTTTTCAAAACAAGTGCCTTCGTCCACTCGGCCAACCCTCTGTGTTTTAATTGTTAAACTAGCTCCCCAAAGATGATGCCGTATGATGGATTCGAACCACCGCTCGCAAACCGTCACTTATAGAAGCCTATTCCCTTGGTATAGCACCAAGAACGCCTGCTGCTCTGCAACTGAGCTAAGCGGGGAAGATGTCTTGGACGCGGGCCGCAGAGTCGAACTGCGTGTCTCTGGCCTATGAAACCAGCGAGGAAACCGTTTCTCCCTCCCGCAATATGGTGCCGTGTCCAGGTAACGCTCCTGGCGAGCCATAAGCATTGATTTTACAGACCAACCCGTCTCTTTAGCGGAATACCACGGCATGTTATCGAGCGCGTTGCCCATGCTACGCTCCGGTTCGTTTTCGGGGCGATACCGTCAAGACCCACGCCGCATGGGCGGCTAAATTAACTGGCGGAGCAACAGGATTCCGACTCCTATCCTAGCGAAGCTAGAACGATGGCATTAGCAGTGCCTCCCAAGTCCCCCTTGGTTGTCTGCTCCTTTTATCAAACGTCCCAACAACCCCCTGTCTATTGGGATATTGGGCGTCAATGTCTGGTACTCCCGCTCAGATTCGAACTGAGATTACGCGCTAATCTGGCACTTCTGGTTTATAAGACCAGTTTCCTACCATTAGAAGACGGGAGTATAGGTGCGCTGTCAGGGGCTTGAACCCTGGACCTCGGGATTAAGAGTCCCTTGCTCTACCAACTGAGCTAACAGCGCATTGAAAAACGAATTGGTGCGGCATGAAGGATTCGAACCTTCGACCTTCTGATTCGTAGTCAGATGCTCTAGTTCCAACTGAGCTAATGCCGCATAAAAAAGGTGCCTCGTGAGCGAGTCGAACGCTCATCTTGAGATTAAAAGTCTCCTAGTCTAACCATTGACTTAACGAGGCGTATGATGTATCCCTCATGGCTCCCGTGGAGTCGAACCTCGCTCAAAGATTTATAAGTTCTCTGCATTAATCGCTATGCTAAGAGCACACGAGAGATACACCGCGCAATCAAGCGTGCTCCCCGGGCAGGATTCGGACCTGCGACACGCTGATTAACAGTCAGCTGCGCTACCACTACGCCACCGGGGAGAACGCCTGATTGACAAATCACATTATATCATGTATCATATTCAGTTGTCAAGGTTTTCTTGACTACTCAGAAGGTTCTTTTTTTTAAGACCCCTCTGAGAAATCAGCCGCTCCCACCGTTTCAATCGGTCCGTGGTTTGCGGCAGACCCTCAACCAGTGCTGCACCATGGCCTTTTTTGTAACCCGCTGCCATTCGTCGGGAGTTTTGGAAGAGAGACGTCCCTCTCTTCTCAATTGTAGGCTTTTCTTCTTACGCCTTGAAGAGCCTAAGAACTCCAAGACAGCCAGTCCTTGTTAAGGGAGCCGCTGGAAGTAGCCACCCATGCGCTTCTCGCCCGCATGAGACGTATCTTACCCCGCAAATATCGGTTGCGTTTCTGGATAAACAGTGTTCACCGCCCGAGTCTGTTTTACCTCTGACTCGGAGAGTAGAAGAGGGTGAAGCGAACTTCAATTTGGCCTACCGTCTAGGGGTGGACTCGAACCACCAACTCCAGCCTGAGGGCTATTGCTTTTCCAGTTAAGCTACCAAGCGGCTTGAAGATCGCTCCAAGACAGGTAGCGGCAAGGGGGATGCTGGTGATTGTCATCTCGTCAGCGACGCTGCCCATCTTGGAGAGGTCTCTTTTGACCTCTCATATTATATCAGACTTGATATTCGGTTGTCAAGGAAAAACTTTGGAGAAGAGGATTCTTTTGACTTGCGAATCATCTTTGTCGAAGAACCCTCTCCCCCTCGAACAATCATATTATAGCACACCAAGAACTCGATTGCCAACCATTATTTTCTAGGAGTCAAACCAAAAGTAGACGCGAACGTCCTGCGGCTCAGCGTAGTACCAGGCAATCTCCGCAAACGCCATCATGGCCTCGTAAAAACGCTTGAGGGACTTGTGCGGCCCCTCCTCACCAGTCTTCACTCGCCTGCCATCTTCGCAAAGATACGTCTCCCACTTGGGGTAGCGCTTCTTGTCATGAAGCGCCTCGGCAATCTCGTCAAGTCCAAGCCAGGACGCGTGATGGTAGTTGCTAAGCCCGCCACCACGCTCATACTCCTTGACAATCTCGGCAGGACAGGCGTACCCAAGCCCTCGTGGCTCTACGATAGGCTCATAGGAGACGTCACGCACGCCAGCAAGAACGCCAAAGAGTTGATAGTTACGACCCTTGTATGCCTCGCAAAGTTCCATGTGCTCAGGGTCCTCGCCCCATGCACCTACCTTCTCGTAGATGGGAGCAGCCTCCCAATGGTAGCCATTCTTGTCCTTGAGACGACGAGCAAGATGGCAGTGAATGTCGCAACCGATGGCTATCACGCCCTTTCTTTTACCATAAATGCCGAATAAGCATTTATAATTTTAGGAATATTTTTCAATGGTATACAATAACAAATACGTAAGAGATTGAGATACTTGTTTTTACAATACTCATTTTTTATTTTATCATGCTGACGTTGTTTCTGAAACTGTTTCTCCCCACCAAAGTATTCTATTGGTTCAAAATGTTGCCGTCCATCATATTCTATACAGCAATGATATTCTGGTAGATAAAAATCAAAAAGTAACGCATGATTTTTGTCTGAACTTTTGCAGTCTATAAAAGTTTTTTGCGTTTCAAAAATAATATTTTTAGAACGTAAAAAATTATAAATAAAAATTTCTCCTGAAGAATAACCCTTGCACATAGGGCATGAAACATAACGACCCGCAACTATATGATCAATTCTTGCAGTAAATATTTGCTTACAACTAGGACAAATAAAATCGCCTTTATAACGTTTTTTGTCTAAATCACTTTTTTCTAAGTTGTAGCCTATGAATTGTATACAAAAAGGCCCAATTTTATCACCTTTTTTATATTTCTTTTTAGATAAAGCTTCAATTCGTTCTTGTCTATAGCAATCATTACAACCGTGTACTTTATTTATGCAAGTTCTATCAAATATCCAGTCTGTTCTACCACATTTAGGGCATTGACATCGTACTAGAACAGGAAACGAGGCAGGAGCCGAAGCATATGCTAAAAATTTTATATTTTTATCTAAGCCTACCATGTCGCCATATCTATACTTTGTCCGCGAGCAATGAGCGCATGTAGTTCTACCATGCAGAATGGCTGGAAAATCTGATGTAAATTTTTGGCCACAAGATTGACAAACAAAAATGCCTCGTTTGTTGTCGTCTTGTTGTCTATCAACTAGTACCATATTATTAGGCCCAACAACATCACCATTTTGATATTTTTTTAGCATAATACTCTCCTCCTTTCCCTTTCTCTCTTCCTCTTTGGAACAACTTTATTGGCGCGAATCGCCTGGGACTTGTTCCGCCCTTTGGAACAAGTCCATTATAGCATTTTCCAATAGCACTAGACAAGCACCAATTCCCTGTCACTTCGCTCTGCCTCATACTCATCGCTTGACATCTCGGACACTACCATAGCGCCAGTCGCCATGGCAATGCCTGTTGCAGAATAGTACCTGCGGCATTGGTATTGCAGGTCAGCCCAGGCAGTCTCAAATACTGACTCGCGTGGATGGTCCTTGTCAACGATTGCGATGGTGTCAATTGACTGGTCCTCGCCGGTGCCTATAGTTGCGGCAAAGTACAGGCATTGCGACTCGTCGCTCACGTCTCTTCCAAAGTCGCGATACAGGGTCATAAGCGAGGACGTGGGGTCATCGAGTCTGTATATGCCAAGCACTGGCCGCACGTGAGAGTCCATGAGGGTAATGGAAAGGAAGTCATCCTCTGGCATCTCTTGGATGTTGGTCATGACCTCGGTGTTGTCCTCCTCCCAATCCTCGTCGGAGAGCACACTCTCTGCCACAGACTGCGCAAATATCGCCACATAGGTCTCAGCCTCATGGTCGTTCACCCAGTCATGGCTTGACATATAGAGCCGAAGCCTGCGAGTGCCGATATTCAGGATGATATTTCGAAATCTCAAGTTACGTCTCCTAGTGAACGAAGTTGTAGAGGTTTTCCATGGTGTCTTTAAGACGACTTGCTATTTCGGCCTTGGTGTTGCCCTTGCGGCTGCTGCTCCTGAGTGCTGCGATCTCGTCTCGCACCTCTTGGATGGCATTGTCAATCTGTTCAATGAAGATGTAGTAGTCATCGCCAATCACGCCATCGACGTTTTCAAGTTTCTCGCGGTACTCTCGCGAGAGATAGGAGTTGGCATCAGCCTCGTTGATGCCGATGTCAGAAAGCATCTCGTAAAAGTCGCAAGGGCGATCAATCCAATAGTCCTTGCCATTGACGTTGACGATGTTCAAAGGCTCGCCGTCATTGAACTGCTGCATAATAGAAAAGCCCCCTTCGCTGGTCTGTCCTTGTTATAGGACAATTATACAGCAGAGGGGGCAGAGACGTCAACTAGAAAAGACTAGAGGAGGTCAAAGATGGAGAACTCGCGTGCGGCCTTCTTGAAGTCGTCAAGGGCCGCATAGAAGTCAGAGATGGTGGCGTAAAGTTCCTTGTTATCGTCCTTCGTAAAGGGCTTTGCGGGCTTGGACTCGCTCTTTGGCTTCTCAGAGGCCTTCACGGGTACTGAGGTGGTCGCACAGGTCGTGGCACGAGTGCCGTTCTTGTACTCGGCTGCGGCCTTCTCGGCCTTGAGCCTGCGATTTTCCTCCTCAAGTTCACGAAGTCGCTTGGTAAGGGCGTCAGACACCTGCGGCTTGGGCTTCTCTTCCTGCTTCTCAGAGGCGGAAGCCGCAACTTCCTTGGTCTTCTCTGCGGCCTTAGTGCTAATAAGGTGCTCAGTATAGCCGTCAACGAAATCATTTACGAGGTCAGCTAGCACAGAATCGACATCTTCGCCCTTTTTGTCTTTGCGGAAATTGTAACCCTCAGAGTCCTTGTAGGACACGCCACAAGAGGTTTTGCCGTCCTTGTCAATTACCATGCTGGTGTTCAAATTGAAACCAAAACTCTTGTCCATCTTTCTCCTTCTTACTCATCCTCTGCGGTGTCGATGATGACGCTAGTGTTGCCCCATACGTCCACCGTCTCTCCATTGTCGCGATTGATGATGACCAGCCTGTTTTGGTAAGCCTCGACCGTGTAATGGCCGACATAGGTCTCGATCAATGCGTTTCCACTATAGATCCTTACTACTCTTGGCTCATTGGTATCTTGTCTGACAGTCTTTTTAAAGGAACGTCTTGCAAGAAAACCTTACTGAGAGCAGAACAGCCAGATAAGGCTGAAAACAATTAGAAATGCCAAAAGATAGCAGATGCACTTGCGAAAGCCATGCTCCTTTGTAATTGACTTGATTTTATCTCTTACCTTATCCAACTGTCAACTCCTTTCCAAGAGTCGGCCTATAAGCTTTATATTACCATGAAACGTAAAAATCACGTGTTCCTGCAGCACAACCAGAATCGCAAACTTGCGCGAGACCCTTTGAGGTATTTACGACAGAGCCTTGCGGCAAGTCGCTGGCCGCAATGACATAATAACCGCCACTCGTGCGATAAAAACCTTCCGAGTCTGTATACCATTCTCCTGTGCGATAATGGTATAAAACGCGACTGGAATAATATGTCTCACGCGTACCGTTGTAGTAGTTCACGCCGCTAGAACGTGTTAGTCCACTTCCATTTGAATAGCCACCATAAGAAACATTTGCGGAAGAACTAACTTGTGTAGCTTTTGCGGCCTTGGCCGCACGCGCAGCTTCTTCTTCTGCGGCTTTTCTAGCGGCCTCTTCCTCGGCAGCCTTCTTGTCTGCTTCTGCCTGCTCCTGGATTGGCCGCAGACGGTCAATCTGTGCCTGCACGTCTGCGATGTAGACGAGCGAGTCTATGTCAATTTGCGTGTCTGCGTCTTGCGGCAGATACTCTGCCAACTCACCTCCAAGAGAGGTGAGAATCTGTGCCAACTCGCTCTTCTTTGCGTCCATCTCGGCGTCCCATTTGTTTGGGTCAAGCCATCCTTCCTGATAGGACTCGCGCCCCTGTAAGGTGATGTTTGATGCTTTGATGGTGCCTGCGTGGGCAGGAATCGCAATGGCCAAAGTTAGGCCGCAACCAACCACGATTGCGTTCACTGTCTTTTTGGGACTTAGAATGATAGCCTCCTAAAAACATGCGGCAAACCCCCATTTTGGCGTATAGTCAGTGCCATAGTGGGAAGTCCATTCTTCCAGAGTCCTGGTGTTGACTGTGCCAGTGGAGTCCATCACAAGACCGTCACCGACATAGATTCCTATGTGGCCGTAGCGCAATCCTGCGCTGCCACTGTTGGAGTGACTTGGAACCGCTACAATCATGCCAGCAGAAAGCTCATTCGTGTCAGCGCTGGCACAATATTTCCAATACATGTCACAGGCGTTCATTTCCTCAATGTCAAGCCCCGCGTTCCTATAGACCTCTATCACCCATTGGGCACAATATCCAACAGGCGTGGTAGGGGTTTCATATGCGGCCTTGACTATACTTGCCTGTACCTCCTGCCTATGTAAGACTTCTCTCTCTTGGATGCGTGTCTGCGCATCTTCCAAGATAAAATGAAGTCTGACATCGTCTAAGGTGATAAGGCTCGGTGCCTTTTCGCCTAATATCGCATAGGCATATGTTATCTCTTCTCGTGTTTGGGAAAGTTCCTTTAAGTCCACGCCTTCGCGGACTTGCGTAAGGATAGAGGGAGAGGGGTTGGAAGACAACAGACCAACCCGCTCTCCCAAGGTGTCCGCCAACACCAATTGCGGACATATCATTCCCCAAACAACCAAAAGGGGAAGCCAAAACTTGGTTTTCATAGAATCCTCCAAAAGTCGTTCTATTTATTATATGACTTTTAGAGGCAAAAAATTATTCTACATTGCCCTTCTCAACACTTGTAGGGCTGACTTGCGGCATCTGATTCACCATGTCGGTGTCAACCTCATATCCGAGGGTGATTAGGGTAAACACCATTCCCCGCAAGAACCCTATGTTGTAGTTCGAACTGAGACCACTTGCGGAATGCGTCACATAGGACTCTGACTTGTAGATGGCGCTCATCTTCTCGTTGAGTGTGTCAAATTGGTCAAGCGTCATCTATACCACCCTGATGTTCTTCTCATTCAGCAGTTTCGCGATGTCCATGTAGTTGCGGCAATGCTGGCAGGGAGAATTCTCGCTGATGCACTTGTGGCGGCAGTCAACCTTGTTGCGGGTATATGCTTGGGTGAGACCAGTGTTGGGAACGTCAGGCAAACCATCGATGATCTCCGCAAGGTTGCCATGCCAGTATTTGCGCTCATAAAACGCACGATACAGCACGTCTGCCCGCTTGAAGTCATAGGCCTTGTCTTCGCCAACCGCAAACTCGCCTGTGTCAAAATACAGACTGAGCCTGTCCATGTCCTCGGGGCGACAGAAAAAGGTGTCAAACAATACCTTTGGGACGCTTGATAGTGGGCGGTTGAGAACGACCCTCAGCCGCACGTCCCTCTCGTTACACCAACGAGAGACGATGGGCAGATTATAGGCCAAATCGTCAATGACATAGACCTCGGACACTCCAAGAGTCTCTACCTGATATTCAAGTTGGGTAAACGAGCAGGCGGCCAAAGAAGGCACGAGAAAATATTTGCACTCATCTTTCTTCAACTCTTGGATGCGGCCCATGTCCTTCGTGTCAAGAACGAAGCGCACGTTGTCTCCGAGTTTCGCCAGAGTAGAGGCAATCTTCACGTCAATGGCATTTCGAAAGTGGATGTTTATCTGCTTATCCTTGTATGCCGCAATGAAATCGACAAGCGCGTTAAGTGAGTTGTCTTCCTTCGAATAGAAGATGTTGAACTCGTCTGCCTTGTCGTTCATTGGCAGGTTTTGATACTCGAAGTTAGTCGCAAACCTCAATATCTCCCACCTTTCCTCGAAGCCAACTGGACAGGTCGCCGAGCGTCACGTGATAGGAGTCCAAAAGGGCATAGACAGTGGTGCGAGAGACAGGAGTGATGCGGGACTGCCGCACAAGCGCATCAACCGCGTTCTCAAACTCCTCCTCGGCCATCCCAAGCACATAGGGATTTCCCACCTGAAACACGTCAAACATCACATACCCTCCTCGAAGGCGCAGGCTTCGACGTAGTCGTAGAAGTCATCCCAGGCGACTCGCCATGGGTCAAAGGCATCATAGGCGTCGCTTACAATATCCTTCAGTCTGCCATCATCAAGGTTTCTTGGAGAAAGCCCCATAACGAAGGCAGAGAAGAGGTCACCACAAGAGTCAACGTTGTTGATGAACTCCCTTTCTGTCATATAGCCTCATTTCTCTGTTAGTCTTTCATTCTATCTATATTATAACAAATCTGACGTTTCATGTCAATGAAAAAGCCCCTCTCCACAGTAACGTCATAATTGCGGAGAGGGGCTTGATAGAAAGGGGCTAGATTGTCAGGTGGTTGATGAAGTCAACAATGTCCTTGTTTCCCTCGAAGCAGTCCAAGAGAGAGAAGACCTTGTCATTGAGGGCAGTCAGCATGGTAATGTGGCCAGAGTCTGGATTATCAATGGTAGAGTGATAGTTGCCCAGATCATAGGAATAGACGTGTGTCTCTCCATATGTCTCGATGTAGTTATGAAGCGCCTTTGGCGGTGTAATAGTCGGAGTCGAGAACCACCGCAGGCGGTCATTGACATCCATTGACTGGCAGTCAGAGATGAGGATGATGCGGTCGTAATGCTTGTTCATGCACTGGAAGACGGTCGTTACACAGGTGCCACAGCCGCAATTGTCGTTGGAACATAGTCGCTCGATAAGGCCAAAGGGACTCATTGCGCGATTGATGTCTACGCAACGGCAGGCCTTGTCTGCAAACTTGTAGACCTCAAAATCGGAGCCAGACAGATAGAGAGCCGCAGCATAGCACGCTCCAACCTCAAGGATGGAGACGGAACTATTGGTGCTGATGGCGCAGCCCATGGAGCCGCTAACGTCAAGGACAATCGCATTCTTGCCATAGAAGGGCGGCATATTATCGATTGCCGTGAGAAATGCACCCTCCAACGCTGCGAATACATGAAAGTCGCTATAGCCGCAATTCTTCAGTTGCTTGTAGGCAATGAAAATCTGGTATGGGAAGATACGAGACTTTGCAATTGCCATCTTGTCAACGATGGCGCGGCATAGGTCTGTCTGGATAAACTGCTTTCCGCTGTCTGTCAATCCGCACACCCTGATGATGTTGCGCAGGTTTCGAATGAGGGCAAGGTACCCAAGAGAGCCAGAGACGACAAGATCAACCCACACGTAGGCCTTCTCCTCGTCAGACTTTGCCGCAAAGATACGTGTCTCCCAAGTGTTGGGCGTGGAGAGCGAGTTCGCCTTGTACATATCAATGACCGCAGAATGAGTGTGGGTGATGTTGACAAGGTCAAACATGTTGTACTTCTTGTCCTTCATCTGGTACTTCATAATCGAGTAATCGCTGAGGTTCCTAATGTAATCAGACGCCCCACGCACAAGACCATGGGAGCGCTTGTCTCCCAGAGAATCAATTGCGGCAAACACCTCCGCCACGTCATCTGGGCGACGGAAGAACTTGGAATAGAAGGCTCGCTTGCCATCGAAGGGAAGCACGTTCACCTTGGCCGCAAGGTACTGCGAAACAGAACGCATGCCAAGTTCGTTGCGGGCAAAGACAGCAGCCTTGGCCGCAAAGACAGCGCCATACTTCTTGACCATCTCGTCTGTAAGCGCATCAAAGCGAGAAAGTTGATTATTCTCGCTCTCGTAGAAGCCGCCGCTGAGGAAGGAACTGAACAGCATGTTCGTCCACTCCATCTCAACGCTCTTGGCGTATGCGGTACCACCTTCGTGAGTGGCAACCATCTTGGGCTTGGCCTTTTGGTTAAACTTAGACATATACGGCATCCTTTCAGGAAATAGCGTGAGCAGGCTCTACTGATCAATTTATTATTTTGAAGTATCCCGCTCAACCCATCACTGACAATATTGTGAGTCTGCGGCAAGACCCAACAGGGTGGACCTTGGCCGCAAGCTCAATTATTATATTACCTTTTTAGATATTGAATGTCAATATATTTTTTCATTCTAGTATGCTGGTATCAGAATAGCACACGCCATTAGAATCTGAGAAACCAGCGTAGTCAATCAGGTATGCCTTGTGGTCTGCATATGTGACACCTATGTTCGCATCATAGATGTCAGGAACTCCGAGTTTGGCCACTACCTCGAAGAATCGCTTGGCTATGCTGTCTCCCCACCCATCGATGAACAGCGCCGCAAGGTCGTCGGGTATCATGCGGTTATTTCCGCCCCTGAGCTTTGCCTTTTCTATTGAGTCACAGAACGTCTTGCTACCACTGGCAAAAGAGTTTCCGTTGCAATAGTCGTTACTGACATCGGAGTCAACCCTGTTGGAAACATAGACAGGAATATAGCCCCACAACAGACCGACCTTTCGAATTGGGCAAAAGCACTGTGCGACATCGGGATAATGGGTCTTTACAAAATCATAGATACACTTCTCAATTCCGCAGTAGTCATTTCTGCTTTGCCGCATGGTATCCAGAAGTTCCTTTGGGCAATTGCGGCCAAAGTCTTTGCCTGCGCGATAGAAACTTTGCTCTTCGTCAAAGTCATCATGGTAACCAAACAGAGGTATCTTGACGACATAATCGGGGAGATTCTTGAGGAAGATGACTATCTTCGTGCATCCACTGCAAATATCCTCACAGTCCTTGATGCTTTCATGTAGCATTTTCTCTGCTGCATAGGCGAGTCCGTCGTTACGGTCGCTCCAAAGGATGTCCCCCTCCCAATTCATGTCCTTGGTTGGCTCAAGACACTCCTGGATATAGTTGAAAATCTTATCGTCGGTCACAGAAGGCCATCTCCTTTCTCTCCATATAAGAATATCATATGAATGCGGCATACGTCAAGCCAATTTTGGGTACAATTACAGCAAAGAAAGGAGAATGACCATGTCATATGTAACATTGAGATGTGAGAAGTGCGACAACATAGACTGCCCAATAGCAAACGCCTATGTGGCGCAAGGTTCACAAGAGGGTTGCACGCGAGAGGTATCTGAGCACGAGATGGAAGAGTTGCAGCATCAATTGACAGAAGTGCTTCCCTTCCTCGCAAGACGCCATCGCACTGACTCAACAGACGCACAGTTTGCGCAAATAGAGTCTACGCTGCGGCAAACCTATATGTCACCTCTTGGGCACAAGTTGAATGCCCTCGGTAAGGTCGACTTTCGACTCTCCGCCAACAAAGATTGACGGCGATGCCCCAATAGTCGATAGAGGCATAGGTATTGCCGCTCATGTCCAAAAGACAGACCTTGGTATAGGCGCCTGTGTTTATCATGCGAACGCGATAGAGTCGCTTGAACTCAAGACAAACATATTCGTTAATTTTGTGAGAGATGCCGATATACTGGGCAAATCCCTCATAGATTGCGTCTCGCATCAGAAAAGCACCACCTTGTCAAAGTCATCAGCGGTCACGAAAAGGGACTCGTCATTGTCTACGTCCTCAAGATAGAGGCCATATTCGTCAACATAGGAGACGATGCAGACTCGGCCCTGATAGCGCACATAATTATTTACCTTGAACATGCTCTTTTTCCCCTTTTCTCTTATCCTCTATATATAATATAAAAAGTGGGGGCACCCGACAAGCACCAATTATCTGTCAGCTGCCCCCACTTTATTTTATATTAGGCGTTGGTCTTGGACTCGGCTTCCACACTCCAGTCATAGTTATCCCGCACCATTTGGTCGGAATAGCACTCGATAAGTCTTACCTGTGCTTGTGTCAGTACAGATAAGTCTCTTATGGTTGTCAGACGTCCAGACAAGAGCGCTTGTCGCATTTGTCCGATTGAAGTCTCCACAAGGTCCAAATATTGCTCAATTGCCACAAACGCGGCATTCGCGTTCTTTTCCAACAGCCCTCCTATAGCCCAAGAAACTCGCGCACTTGTGCTTTGACGAGTTTGTCAATCATGGAGAGATTGACCTGCCCCTTCTTCTTCTTGAAGAAGTCCCAGAACTCCTCTTGCATGATGTCATCGACCGCAAGGCACATCATATAGCCAGTGTGCTTGTGATTGCTCTCATCAAAGTCCTCTCCGAGAGCCAAAGACACCTTGTTGCGGCACTTGTCGAGAAAGGCTGCGGTACAGCACTCATCAACGAACTGACGCTCGTTCTCGCTAGGAGCGTAGACCTTCTTAGGGCGAGACTTCTTCTGGTGAAACTCGTCACGAACGATCTTGGCAATCGCAGGACGGCCATAGGAGTCACGCACAGAGGGCTGTGCCTTGATGACGATGCCCTCGCCAATTGCATTGGCGGGTAGGTTGAAATGGTTGGATTCCAGGAGAGAGTCAATCTTTTCTTGAGTAAGGTCTGCTCCTGCCCCACGCCAAAGTTCTGGCACATACTGGTCATAGATGCCACTAAGCATGCAAGACCAATCCTCATAGAGAAGATAGTCGCCAGTGTCGGTGTCATAGACGTCAAACACCCAGAAACCACGCTTGATATACTGCTTGATGGAACCAAGGCACTTATTCTGCCCAAGCCACTCGCCATAGACGATGTAGTTGGGGTTGTTCACGCAAAAAGCACGCAAGGGCTTGATTGCATCATCATTCTTCATGTACTTGCAAAAGCCCTGGTTGTCAGTCTCTTTGGTCTCTCCAACCTCGCGCGTGCGAGAGCCGCAATGGATGTTGGCATCGTCGTCTGCCCAGATGCAAGCGTTAGTGCCGTCAATCTTAGGCTGCACAGACACGAGAGGAGCGCTCATCACGTCTGCCACCTGCGGCTTGTTGGCACGCTCAATGTGAGTATAGGCACGATAGTTAGACACTGTTTTTTCCCTTTCTATTGGAACATTATTATAATACTATTCCTGAACCTTAGAGTCAATTGAATTTTCAGTTGCAAACCGCATAAACGGTATATTGATAGTATCAACATCTGGCATATTCTTACCCTTTGGGCTATTCCAAGAATTCATCAGACGGTTGGCATCGCAGAATGCCTCTTCAATAGTCTCAAATTGATATGTCTTCGTGCGAGAATCAAGCACACGATAATTAGCGTTGCCTCTCTTATGGTTCTTACGACCATGGGCGGTATATCGAACTTCCACATTGAACTTATTGGGAAAGTCTGGGTCACTCACAATAAACACGATTCGATTACTAGAATACTTACACTGAAGATAACATAGCCCTGCACGCTGAGTACGACGAAGAATCCACTTATCACGGAAATCAACAGAATCCATATATTAATCCTTCTTAAAAAAAAGACTCTCTTCCTTGTTACATTAACAGTATAACAGAAGAGAGTCTTATAGTCAAATGTTATTTTTGATAAGAGAAATACAATTCTTGCTTTTAGAATAGAATATGTTGTCAAAAATATCCGTAGGAATTTCAATCTCTGCAATTTCATTGGTATGGGTTATGACGAGATTGCAAACAACATTATCCATGCTATATATTTCGCTCTTATCTTTGTAGATACGACCCAGCATATCTGCAATAGACTTAGAAGTAAATCCTGCAAGACGAAGAGTACCCTGCCAAGGATTAGGATGATTAGTCATATCCTGCTTAATCATACTATGGTCGAGATACCCGTCAGGCATGGGACCATTGCCATGACGAGTCAGATAAGAACGAGTAACATAATATAGTTCAATAGGAGTATCTTTTCCAAGAGTACCAATAATAAATGGAATCATCTTCTTACAACCAGTGTTAGAAGGAGTAAGATGCGGGAAATCTGCTATGTTATCCATATCAAGGGCAAGCCCCTGTCCACCCTCGAAGATAATAACATCATAGTAATTGAGCAGACTCTTGACACTCCAATCGTAAACAATGGACGACACATCGTCAATCATGGCGTTGAAATCATTAACCCAATGCTGCTTCAGTCCCTCAATATCAAGTCCGGGAATGGAATCAAACCTGATTCCCTTTTTATGCTCATAGTACTTCTGAACGTCAGAGATATACTTATAGAGAACGCTGTTACCACGACCATAAAGGTTTCCGATCTTACGAGTTATAATTCCATCATCGCCATCATCGCCATCATTGTAACGAGTAATGGTCTCAAAGATACCCATACCGCAAGACCCGTGCCGCACGTCTCGCCCCTGCTCCGCAAACTGATTAGCAATCATATCAAACGGAGTAACGACACGACATCTAGCATCCATATAAATTTCGCAAAAAATATTTTCATACTCTTGGACATAGGTCATAGGATTGACAAGAAAATCCTGATGGAAGTAGGTATCGGAGCCAAATTCGCTACCAGCCGCAAAATGATGATAGATATGGCGGAAGTTACCAAATTCAACGGTATGACCTCGCTGAGGGCCACCGTTATAAAGGATGGTCAAACACTTCTTGCCATCCTGTTGAGCTTTAGTTGCAAGATTGGCAGACACAAGCCCCTTGCCCTCGTCTCCATAGTTGGCCCCAATAACAAATTTCACATCAGGCATTAGCTACCATCCAATTCCATCGCTATCTCTGATAATATTATTATCCTCCATAGCGATAGGGTTGTCAATGAAATTGTCATGACTGTTGGACTTCTTCACGATTTCAGAGATTGTCATCGGAAGAGCGTTAAGCGTGCTGGTGTAGAAATTATGTCCAAGAAGCGCTCCCCAACTCTTCTCAATGTTCGTCTTATACCAATTATAACTAGTGCCATCGTCATTTACGGCAACATGATAGATGTTGTACTTTTCAGATGCCTGCTTGTAAAGAGTCTCTGTCGTATTGGGGAGAGAAATCTCGCCAGAAATTCCAAGTGTCTTCTTGAGGATTGCCTCAGGAAGGTATGGATTCAGTGGCTCGTCACCAAGAGTGATGATGGTGCCCTTTTCGCTGCGTTTCCAACAATCAAGGTCACAATTATTCAGACCGAAGTACCAAGCGGCAGTATACGACTCAAAACCGTTACCACCACCGCCGCCCTCAAAATAAATTTTGTCAAGCGACTCGGCAATGCGAATGTCGCTTTCGAATTGCGATGCCTGAATTGGGGCTATGTCATAGGCAAGATCGCCGATGCCCATGATCATAAATTCAACATCTTCGACAGACTTATAAAGTTCTTCCATAATGTTGTTCAGGCTCTTGGCGACCTTTACAGAGACATCGCCCATGGAACCTGTGACGTCAAGAGCAAGAATCACAGGGCGAGAATGCGGGTGCTCATCAGAGTCTCGGCACTCCCTCATCACCCCTGCGGGGTCAAGTTCCTTCTCAAGACGGCGGGACTTGAACATTTCCTGAGCAGAGTAACTGCCCTTGATGCTGCCTGTCGCAGTGTCGTAATCATAGCCTCGACGAGTAGAATAGTCAGCAAAACTCTGAGCAGACCAATTGCCATATCCCATGTCTAGTTCTCCTCAGCCTTATCGGTATCAGACTCAAACATTCCGTTGAACATGTTACCAAACATGTCAGAGTTGCTGTTCATTAGCATAAAAGGAAGCATCATGTTCGTGCCGTTACCAGAAGAATTGGAACCATTCATCATCTTGGAAAACATCATGTACTTCATCATGTCCTCCATACCCTTCTTGCTCCCAAAAGCGTTACCAAACATGGACACTATCTTGCTGAAGAAATAGGTGTTGCCCATAAACATGTGGCGCTCAGGAAGAATCTCTCGAATGTCAGAGTCCTCATAGTTGACAACCTTGATATTCTCATCGGTAACTGCAATAACACAATTGGGCTTGCCGTTGACAAGAATAATGTCACCGACGTTTACCTTGTCGGTAGGGACAACAAAGAACATCTCCTCGCCAATATCGAATACGAAAGAATCGCAATTTACAAGACGATTGTCTTTGATGCTATAAGCCCTATAGCCATGAGATGTCTTGACAGCAATTTTTCCATCCATGGATAGACGGCACATACCAGGCTTGAGATTGCCAAACATATTATCAAACAAGTTCATCGTCTCCTTTATCTCGTTCTTTTTCTTGTCCGCCTATCGTTATACATATAAAAAAATCGGGTGTCCAACAAAAATTGTCAGACACCCGAAAAAGAGAGGCTACACATTGCGGATATAGAACTCGACAGCGGTCATGATGAACTCAGATAACGTGTTGAAATGCCAGTTCTCCGCAATCTGTTCCCAGCGCTTCATAGTATCTGCTGGAATCATCGTCTTCTCCTTCCATAAAATATGTACAATATATCTTATGAAAAGCAAAGATAACTAATTATCGAACTTTGCCCTACAATAATCCTCGACAACGCATTTGAGTTCATCGGCAGATATGAAATTTTCCTTCTCAACATCACTCACAGGGATATTGTTCAGTGTCTCTGGCTTACCATCTATAGCAAGACGTCCAAAAGAGACGAATCTGCAACCATTGGGATGCGTAAAAAGACTGAATACCATCCACTCTTCGATATGTCCGTCATGCCATCTATAATATGACTGGTCTGGATCGATTTCAATCATGTCTCTTCTCCTCTATCTTATGCTTGCGCATGTAGTCTTTGATATATTGGATGTTGTACAGTGTATGCTTATCATTCGGATGTGCCACAAGATAGTCATATTGACGTCTTAGATTGTTTCTGACATTGTCTTGTTCTGTTTGCGTCATCCTCAATTCCTTTCTCTTCTATAGTCATTATATAGCAAGCGAACTCCAAGAGTCAACAAAAAATTGCGGCAAATCGAAAAGTATTTTTCTATTTTCAATTGCTGGGTTTGCATGCTATAATATCTATGTCAGCAAGAGAGAGGACAATATAAAATGACTGTTGACGAGTTGCGGGAAAGTGTCGTGGCGGACGCCAAGGACTATATTGACGACGAGGTGGATAACTATATCTGCGAGGCATCTGAAAATGATGACGCAGAGGATATTTTCGAAAATATTTATAACGACATGTACGCTGGCAGTGTTACTGGCAATGATAATGGCTCCTATTCCTATTCTCGAAGCCTGTCCAGGGCTTTGATGGTAAACATGCTTGACACGCCCGAGTTCATTGACATGATAAAGAGCTATGGTATTGACCTTGTGGTATGTCTTGCGGGTGGAGACTGGGAAAGTCTTGAAGTCGATTTCCGTTGCTATCTTCTTGATCAGGCATATTCTGACCTCTGCGACTACTTCATTCAGAACCATATCATTCAGAAGGTGGAGAACTAATATATGAGTTCTGCTGAACTTTTTGATGACATTCTCACCTTGATGAATAAGTTGTATGATGATGGTGAGATGCGCTATGCCGTATATGACTCTCTATGGAACGCCCTTGAGGCATATGCCGTAAAGTGTGTCGAGGAAATCATGGACAAGGAGGGGAAGTAGTTGGACGCAAATGCTATTCAAAAGTTGGCTGATTCTCTTGGGGTGGCTGTTAACTCAATCTGGCAGATGAAGCCCGCCATTGTACAGCAGCATGTCTACAACAGCGTTGTAGCCATCATTATTGGACTGATTTTCTTGGTTATTGCGTTTTTTGTTTTCCGCAAATATTGTAATTGTAACGCTGATATTAGTGACGCTTCTATAATTGCCTTCGTTTTTTGTCTAGTCGCCATTACGACAGGGTCTGTTCTGTTTCTGTATGGCGTGTTTTCTTTTGCCAATTGGATGACAGCCCCAGACGTATGCTTTATCAGATATATCATGAATCTTTGTTAGATAAAAAAATGGCCCCCTCGTGTGAGGGGGCTTTTCTTTTATTTAGATGATGTCTATTTTTGACTTGTCTCCATCCCATGCTTTTAGGCAATGATAAGGTATGAAATAACGATAGAGACAGAAGCAATTGTCCTTGATCAGCATTTTTCTATGATCAGGGACGTCAAGAGAGAACTTCCACTTTCCATTATATGGAGCGAAGTCATAATGCATGTGCCCATGCGCCCAAACGTCAAAATCAAGGCGCTCACGAAGTTCATCTAGGTACTCCTCTGCTTCAGTTGGTGCATATCTTGCACCATCTGCGCGACCACAATAGCAGAACTCGGCGGGACAATCATGCGAGAGGATGGCGTCAAAGTGCTCTCCCTTATGTAGCGTCAAAAAGGCGTCTGTCTCTGGGATGTTCAACTTCTCCTGCTCCCACCATGTCTGATGCCTGATGCGGAAGTGCCTGAAACCACGTCTGGCTTCCGCAATGCCCTCAATGTCGTCCTCATCAAAGATGCCGCCATCAACGTCATGAGAGTCCGCGTGGGGAATAAGCAGACAATGTTCGCCGCATAGGTCGAGGATTGTCGTATTATCTACGACATAGCGCCTTGGATATTCGATGCCGCCAATGACGATTGGCCGCACTACCCCACCAAACTGGTTGCTCTTGGAAAGTTCCTCTGCCCAGTCATAGTTGTCGTGGTTGCCAAACATAAAGATAACGGTGTAGGGGTCATTATAGATACGATTCAGGTTGTCAATGGTCTGCTGTTCATATCCTGGCCACATGAGACCGCAATCTCCTAGCACCACGATGATGTCATCTTTTGTTATCTCTCCCTCGTAGAAATCAAAGCAAGAGAGGTCTCCATGAATGTCTCCCTTGAGAATAAGCATTGTCTTCCTTTCTAAGAAAAAGGCCTTGCCCGATAGCAGCAAGGCCAAGAAGTGCTAGTGGTGGACGTCACAAGTCTTGTCAATATGGACGTTTGTGATTTGTTGCAGTTCACTTACCGTCCAATAGTCAGAGATGATTGGGGTGACATGGTTATAGACGGTGTAATTAAGGGTGTCGTTTTCGACATAGAAGTCAACGCAATAACGCCTGAAGTCATCATCAACCTCTGGAATGGAGTAATCAACGAAGGCTACGCGCAGCGTTTCTCCTTCCTCTTCGGTTGTCTTCTCAATTGTGAACTTACGAGCTGCGAGCATGGGAAGAATGGCATTTGCGGCCTCTTTGGCCACCTTGGAGCCACTAGATTGTTGCTTGGTAAGGTCAAAGAGAAGAATAGTCACGACTTCTGCCTGGGTTAGATAGGGGTCAGACAGGGTCATCGTGGTCTTGGGCTCAAGGCAAAGCATTAGGCATCCACCTCGTCCCACTCTTCGTCAGTTCCCTCATAGCGAAGAAGATCAAAGTCCTCAACCGCGTCATCGTCAAGAGTGAACGTAAGAAGTGTATTCCAGACACACTTCTTATACTCTCCATTGTAGTTGAATGGAATACGAACGATAAAAAGGAAAGTGCCATCCTCTTTGGCATCAATGTCAAGGCAATAGTTGCTCTTGACAAACCTACCATTAGACTTGATAAGTCCCTCTCTCTTAGATACTGCCTCAAGATGAGTCTTCATCTTGGAAGGGTAACTCACGACAAAGCCATTGCCGAAAAGGAGGAAAGCGCGGGTCACATCACGAAGAATCTGCGTGTTAGACATGCCTTCGAACTGTGCGTGATTGATGGCATATCCAAAATGAAAATCATAGGGGACATCATCGCAGTTGGAGGCCGCCTCGTCATTCTTGTAATAGTCATTTACCTGAGTCAGCACAGATGCAAGAACTCCAATAGCCTCAGCATAATTGAATTGTCCATTCGTCACCTTAGCCACCTTGTGAGTCTTTGTGGCCCGCGTGTTATAAGACCAGACGATATTGTCGTTCTCGTCCATGAGCCTGTACGTCTTCGTCTGCTGCTCAGTCTTATCAACAGGACGCATAATTGCCATGTAACAATCCCTTCTCTCAAATCAACTTATAAGACCATTATAGCAGGTTACTCGTCCTACCGTCCAGATTCTTCTGCCCCACTCTCGCAATGTGTCATAAAATCCTGAATGGAGGTCGTAAGACCATCGCAATAATCAGACACAGCGGTGAAGTTGTCGTGAATGGAATCGATGATCTTGAGGGCAGAGTCAGACTGGTTCTTTACTGTAGCGATTGCCTGAAGGATGGTAACCATGTCCTGCCCACTAAGCGTATATTGGTCTAGCATGTATTCCTCTCTTCCGTGTGGAAAATTCTTGTTTGCTGTCTACATTATAGAGAATGTTTGTTTCGCATGTCAACAGAAACTCTTTCTCTCTTGAAAAAAATTTTTCTTGACTTTTTCAACACTGGAGTCTAGTATATATAATGGTACGCGCGAGTATGTGTATATGACGCATTTGCCGCAAGTAAAAATTTCTGCTTTCCAAAAGAGAAAGATGCGTGCTATAATGGGTATGTCGAAAGGGGAAAAGATAATGTATTGGCATGTGATTGTGTACGAGTCATATCAATATATGGACTATGAGCATAAGATTCACACCGAATGTAACCCAGTTTTCACACTTGCCTTTGAGACATCTTACGAAGCAAAGGAATTTGCCGCTGAGATGCGGCAAGAGGGTTATCAAACTGCTATACGACTTGACTAGGAGAGGACATGTATAGAGTTACTTTTGGAAAGTACGATTACTTTGATGACAATCACAGGATGTGGGAAACAGATACGATGACGTTTGACTCTCTTGACAAGGCCATCGCATTTGTCAGTACCTTTGACCCGCACGAGCAGATTCCAACCATTGAGGAGATTCGATAATGGCAAAGCAGGTTTTTCCTGGAAGTTTTTCTGGTCGCACCATGAAGGCTCTCATGTCCTTCGCCAAGAAGGACAGGGGCTATAATCTTCTTTGCACTCCTCTTCTCTGGCATGGCCGCATCTGGGCAAGTGATCAGTGCTGCATTGCTGCGGTTGACTGGGTGATGGCCGCAGAGGAACTTGATAACGAGAAGGTGTATCAGATTCCCCACGAGGCAGTCGAGAAGGTACTTGTTGGGAACGAATACTATATCTCCACCATTACGGGAGACCCCCAGATTGTGAACCTCAAGGTTAGAGACTCCGCTTGTAAACTTGAGGACGTCACTGACAAGATTGGCAAGACAATGTCTCAGATGCAGACATTTCTTGACGCAAGCGTGAAGCCAGAGGATATGACAAGTCCTTGTGCTCTTGCGGGTATTGCCCCAGGCTATCTGGCAAACGTCTGCGCACTTGCCAAGGCTGTCGGCAGTCCAACCATTAACATGGATTATCGTGCGGTCAATGCGTCTGACGCGTTTCCGCTTCTCAAGGTGAAGTTCCTTGGCGCAACCGAGGCCGCTGATGCCATCGTCGCCCCCAAGAGGGCTTAAGCATGGTAGAGGACAACATCTATGTCTCACTGACACAGTTGCGGCAGACGCTAGACAGGTGCTTTGAGACAATCATACCATTCGCACAGGTTGTTTCGCCGCGAGCGAGACCCGAGATAATTGACTATATTATTCATGTTGCTCTTGGGGTGAAGAGCGGGCAGATGTATGAGCCACCTAGTTTGCAGAACCTGAAAATTTCTGTTGACACCGACTCTGAGATATGTGATAATGTAGTTACAGTCAAGGAAGAGGAGAAAAAAGATGGCTAGGGTCGCCTATACTGTCGTTGGTTTTTATATGTCTTATGATGACGCCCCTCTGTGGTGGCGCAATTATATGGACGACAAGGTGAATGGTGAAGCAGAGCGCGTTGCCGAGGCTCGTCTTGAGGAGTTCGACGAGAACATTTTCTGGCTTGATGACGTCAAGCGCACCTTTGTGGTTGGCTATTGGATTGACAAGGTATATGACTTCGATGATCCTCAGCCTTATGGATATAGAATCGATGATTATATCGAGGACATTGAGAGCGCTGAAGGCGAGGCTGCCGCAATTTACGAGGATTTGATTGGGCGAGAGCCTAACCATCGTCCGCAGGTCATGATGGTCATGATGGATAGGTAAGAGAAAATACTCCCCTGGATATTTGAATACGCTAAACAAGATAATATGGAGGCGTGGCGTAATAACATCGCAGGGGATTGCTAATCCTTCTTAGGCAGCAATGTCTAGTCTGAGTTCGACTCTCGGCGTCTCTGCCATAAGACTTTTGATGACGATAGACCCTTTCATGGGGTCTATCGTTATATAGATTGGAGATATTTTGGAAGTAAAGGTAATGTCTGCTACCGAGAAGCCTATTGAGACTTGCTCTTTGGCCGCAGGTGGTTGCTACGGCAAAGACAACGTCAGTCGCAAGCGTCTTGAGAGTTGTGTGAAGAGCGGACACACCTCCACCATCGAGTTTGCGCACATCGTCTTCTCCATCAAAGGAGTGTCACGCAGTCTCCTCGCGCAGCTGACTCGTCATCGGTTGATGAGTTTTGCCGTCGAAAGTCAGAGATACTGCAAGTATGACTTGAGTGGCAGACATGATTGGTATGTGACTCCTGACGCAATCCTTGCCGCAAATGAAAAGGTTCAAAACGATTTTCGTCTCGCCATGAGCGCGGCTGCCATTAGGTACCAAACGCTATTGGATGATGGCATGCGGCCAGAGGATGCCCGCTATGTGCTTCCAGAGGCAACCAAGACTAACCTCACTTGCGGCATGAACGGTCGAGAATTCCTTCACTTCCTGCAACTTCGCACCTCCAAGAGAGCAAGTAAGGAGATTCAAGACCTCGCTAAAGCTATGGTGAATGCGGCTAGAGGTGTGAATGAGGAGTGGGACTCTTTCATGGACATTCTTATGGACAATATGACCACGATTGACTAAATCAAAGACCCTTTGTCATCTTATTGACAGAGGGTCTTTTTTTATGCTATGATATGAATATATCATAGAGAGGAAAGTTATGGACTATGTAAACTTCGTCGATGCCATCTGCGGTATATGCGCTGCTTTGGTTGTTGGAATCTGGAGTGTGGTTGATTATGTCAAGAAAGAGAAGACCAATAGAGCGAATAGTCGTCATGTCTTCCATTGACGCGACTCGCGCGAAAATGCCAAGGTACTATCCCGCAAGCAGATGCGGCAAATGGAAGAGCAAAAGAGACTATGACAGAAAAGACAGGTCATGGAAGAACGAGGAATGGTGATGGCATGATAGACGCCAAGGAGGCAAGGCGCATGGTCGAGGACCAGAGCCTACTTGAACAGAAGGACTTCGACCTTGCTGAGGAGAAGACGCTTGATGCTATCCAGAAGGGTCGGAACAAGGCGTGTTGGTCCTTCAGCATCAGAGAAGACAGACAATATCCAAAGATGCTACCTATGAGAAATTATCTCCGCTCTCTTGGATATGACACCTTGTTTTCCAACTATACTAACTCTACCGTCCTGACTTGGATGTGGTAAAATGCTTATGTCTGTCAATGAGGCTCGCAATCTTGCGACTAACTATTATGGGCTTTCTGAAAAGACTGAACATGTCCTTTCTATTTTCATTAAGCAAGCCGCTGCCAAGGGCTTGTTTGGCACGTCATTTAGCGTCACGCATGATAACTTCGGTTATCCGTCTGATGAGTGTGAGACGCTTGCAAAGCGCATTGTCTATGCTCTCAAGAAGAACGGTTATGTTGCTAATTTTTGTGGGCATGACAGTCAGGGGCACATGGTTGTAACCGTCAGTTGGAGCGACAATGATTAACGCAGAAGAAGCAGTTCGTCTGTCGCATCCTATCCCAGAAAATGTCATGGAAGAATTAGATAAGACCACGAGGGAAGCCGCAGATCGCGGGCAGAGATGGGCTACATATTATGATTGGCGAACAGTCGAGACTTGGTATCTGCCCAAAGAAATAAAAAAGTTTCTGCACAAAGCAGGCTATAAAGACATCACTATCACAAAAGACACGCGTGCTTTTAAAGTAGAATGGCATTGGTAATTTGATTACTCAGTATTCCTATGGCTCAAATGTCGGGGCCTCCAAAAACAACAATGTGCGAGACATCTACAAGAAATGGACCGCCGCAGAGGTGCGGGCAGACCTCCAAGAGAGTAGAACCGACCTTGTTCTTGTATGCCAGAATCTCACGCATGACTTCAACAAAGCAAGCGCCATTCGTGCGGCCAACTGTTTCCTTGCCAAAGAGACCTATATCGTTGGTCGCCGCAAATACAACACAGTTGGTGCTGTTGGGGCAAATCATTATGACCATGTGTTTCATGCAGATGATTTCCAAGAGGTACTAGACAAGTTGCATGATGATGGCTATAATGTGTATGCGGTAGACAACATCATGGAATACAATCCAATCAACATCTGGAACTTGGATTTTCCACGTAAGTCGGCTTTCGTCATGGGCGAGGAGAATCAAGGACTAGATGAAGCCACCATTGATATGTGCGATGGAATGTGCTATATTTCTCAATATGGGGCGATTCGCTCCCTCAATGTGGCGCAGGCTGCTGCCTGTGTCATGTTCGAGTATTCCAGACGTTATAATCGTTATTACAATTGAGGTGATATAATTGCCTATAAAGTATGCTATACTGTCTGACACGCATTTTGCGCATAAGCATATGCTTGACTTTGAGAGAGCAAGAGGGGCACGCTTTTCATCCATCGAACGACATGACGAGTTCATGTGCTGGCTGTGGGAAGATACTGCCAAAAAGCTCGGCAGACAGAAAACAGATACCAACTTCTATTTTCTCGGAGACCTTGGAAGACCATCACAAGAGATTCATGAGCATCTAATCGAAACCAAGGCAAGCAATCCATCTGTCAGATTTGTCTGGATTCGCGGCAATCACGATTCTCCAGAGACAGTAAGCGAGTACAAGGATATTTTTGACGAGGTAGAGGACAATCCTGTTTGGATTTCTCACAGGGTGCTTCTGTCCCATAGGCCGCAAATCGTTTGGCCTGGGCAGATAAACGTGCATGGCCATACTCATGCTGCCACACTCAATGACCCTCGCTTTCTTTGTGCCTCTGTCGCGCAGGCTAACTTTATGCCAATCACAGACAAGTATGTGGCCAGCGTCTTGGGAAAGATGGACCCGCTTGACTATAGGTTTCTTTGGGAGCCTTGGGCTGATATGTACAAGTTTGACAAATACAAGACAGATGTCGTGAAGGACAAGTGTGGCAACATCGATTTGGCCGCATCTCGTGTCCTTCAATATATCCAAAGGCAAGAGAAGAATGATAATGAATAACCAGAGAGTTGATAGAAAGGGCCGCATGTACAAGGAGGACTTTGTTGCCTTTATGGGCAAACTGAAAGACAAGAAGGACAAGAGTGACGCATATACCAAGAGACTCGAAGAGGTGTTTGGTGAGAGCGTTGGCATTAACTTTATGGAGAAAACTGGCGTTTGGTGGATGTTAGACTATATTGTTGACCTCTTGGTGTTGATATTCGGAAACGACACAGAAGACATACTATATTGGTATATTTATGAGTCTGACTGGGGCGTGAGCGAGGATGGCTCTGTTATGACCTTCTCAGACCTCTATGACATTCTTGTTGGGGACAAGGAGCTTTTTTAATGGGAGACATCCTACTTATTTTTTGGGCCGCAGTTGCCATTGTCATTTGGAAATATCCAATCATCAAGAGTCATATTCGAAATAGAGACAGGCAGCGTGGGCTAGATGTGTGAAAGTTGATACGCTGACTTTCAAGGTATATCGACCGTGTTGTCTAGTGAAATGGGGAAAGCCATTGGCTGAAAAAATTCAAAAGACCATGGAATTACCTAAGTCTCTTATTGTGGCCGTTCTTGGACCAAGAGATTCCAATCTGCATATTATCAAGAAGAAGATTGACGCCAATATCAGCGTTGTTGATGATGGTTTGTCGGTTTTCGGCGTAGAACAAGAGATACTTGTTCTAGAAAAGGTCATCGAGAAACTTGTTCAGATGGCCTATGCTAAAGACGAGATAAATCAATCAACAGTGCAATTGCTTATCCAACAAGCAAGAAGCGATTCAGGTATCTTCGCGCCAAACGAGAATTCTGTTATTGCTAAAATACGCAATAAAGAATTCAAGGTCCGCACAGCGGGACAGCAGCGTTATCTTGACTCTTTGCGCAAGAATGATATTACAGTGTGTGTCGCGCCCCCAGGCTCGTCCAAAACTTACACAGCAGTTGTGTACGGTTTGCATCTTCTGACGACGAAGCAGATAGATAAGATAATCATTACACGCCCTCTAATCGAGGCTGGCGGTGAGAAAGTCGGCGCCGAGCCTGGTGATATGGCGGCAAAAATGTATAATTGGAACCTCCCTTGTCTTGATGTCTTTGAGCGCACTCTTGGAAAAGAGGGGCTTGATAAGGCTATTGCTGATGGCAAGATTGAGATGCTTCCACTTGGCCGTATGAGAGGACTTTCCTTCTATCGTACCTATTGCATCGCAGACGAGATGCAGAATTCTAGCATTGTGCTTGCGAAGTTGATTGTCACGCGTATTGGCGATGGCTCTAAAGTGGTCATTTGTGGAGATGTTGACCAGAAAGATTCTTGGCAAGAAAGTGGACTTGAGTATTTGGCGGGTCTCCCATATGAGATAGACGGCATGGGGGTTGTAAGAATGGATGACTTTGACGTAGTAAGGCATCCTATTATTACTCATCTTCTCAAGGCCTTTTCTGACAAGGACTCAGTAAGACACTTATAATATTTTATCTGTCTCTAGTGAAGCGCAATTTATGCTTTGCTAGAGCCTGTTTTTTTTATGTTATAATATAGACAACAAAGAAGGAAAAGATATGAATTTGGATTACAAGAACTTCGCTGTTATCTATGACCCTGAGATTGATGTCATGGTTGCTAAACTTGATAAGTCTGGCATATTTGACGGCCAGACGCTTCGCCTTCAGGCCGATTGTCATATGGGCAAGGGCTGCGCTGTTGGCACCTCTCTTACCTATGCCGACGAGATTGTGCCTTCGCTTGTTGGCTGCGACATTGCGTGCCGCGTCTCTGCCTTCTCCCTTGGGGACAAGGCAATTGACCTTGAGGCGTTGGATGCGGCCATCTATGAGCACGTTCCCGCTGGTTGCGCGATTCGCAATACTGAGGCTGAGGCCTCTCGCAAGTTCTCCTATAAGGATTTGCGCTGCTGGGACGCTATCAAGAAGAAGGAGGAGCGTTTTCGCAAGTCCATGGGCACACTCGGAGGCGGCAACCATTTCATCTCTGTCGAGCGTGGTGAGAAGTCCGGTGTCTATTACCTTGTGATTCACACTGGTTCTCGTAACCTCGGCAAGGTAGTCTTCGACTATTATCAGAACGAGGCCATCGAGGCTCGTAACTTTCGAATCAAGACCTACAAGTATTTTCGAGAGTCTAAGATTCGTTATCTTGGCGAGATTGGGCGCTATGACAAGATAGAAGAGGAGTATCAGCATTGGGACAGTACTATTGCGGATGAGCCTGACAATGACTTGTGCTATCTCAATGGTGATGTCATGGAGGATTACCTTCACGATATGGACATGCTGCGCAATTGGTCTTATATGTCTCATGCGGTGATTGCCGCTGAGATTCGTGATGCTCTTGGCATTACCGCTACTGAGGCCATCACCTCCATTCACAACTATATCGATACTGAGCATCACATCATCCGCAAGGGCGCTATTGCTGCCTATGAGGGTGAGCGTGGCATTATTCCACTGAACATGCGCGACGGCTCTCTTATCGTCATCGGTAAGGGCAACCCCGATTATCTGTGGACTGCGCCTCATGGTGCTGGCCGCATTATGTCGCGCTCTCAGGCCAAGCGCGAGATTGACATGGCGCACTACCAGCAGGAGATGGAGGGCATCTATACCACGTCTGTAACCTCTTCGACGCTTGATGAGGCTCCTGACGCGTACAAGAAGATGGAGGACATTCTGCCCGCCATCAAGGACACTGTTGACGTGGTTGAGCGCATTATCCCCGTCTACAATTTCAAGGCTAAGTAAGAGAGAAAATGCCTGAGCATATCAAGAAGACAATCTCTGTGGACGAGGCGCCTGTCTGCGATGTCTATGTCAATAAACAGGTAGGTTTACCAAAAAAGAGAAAGAGCGAAGAGCATGAACACGGCGAGGTTTAACATTTGCCCCTATCTCAATCGCAAAAAGGGTGCGCCAAAGTTAAATGTCTGTCCATACATCTCTGAAGTCGGCATTACAGGTCATTGCTTTGGACATTGCGACCTCTCAAGCGACCATGTATGCGGCCAATGCGCCCATTGGAGAGCGACGTCTCCAAGGCTAAGAAACAGGGACGGAAATGATATGTACTTTGGTGATTGTTATTACTATATTAGCACAGTGAGAAATGACTATAGGACCAACTGCCCGCAATTTGTACTTCGCCACGAAGGGGAACCTGACTATGCCTCTTGGATAGAGGCCCGTGTTAAGGAACTTGGAGGAGTCGAAGATTCTCTGCCTTTTTCTCGCAAATGTCGCAAGCAAGCCCGTCAAGAGTGGGAAGCCGCTCATAAATAATATTTGACTTCTGACCAAATATAATGCTATAATGTCTATAGACAAAGTAGATAAGAGTATTTGGTCAGGAGTCTTTTTCTATGTGTGACTTGAGTCTGAAGAAGGGCGACTATCGGTTCTTTGAACTTGCAAGGCGAGAGGCCGAGAAGTCCATCTTTCCCAGGTTTCATGTTGGATGCGTGATTGTGTACAATGGATATGTTGTAAGCGCGGGGTGCAATTCTGAGAAGAGCGCTCCTATTCAGAAGCGCTATAATCGCTATCGTCACTTCAACAACTTCGAGAGCCACAAGCCCATCAACGATGCCATACATGCGGAAATCCAAGCATTAAAAACTATTCCTTACCCTGTGGCACAGCAGATAGACTGGAAGAAGGTAAAGGTATATGTCTATCGAATAAGTCCAGGACATAATGGTAAGCGGGGAATGTCCAGGTCTTGTCCTGCCTGTATGGAGTATATTCGTTCTTTTGGCATTAGGGACTTGTACTATTCCACCGACGGAGGTTTTGCTCACGAACGATTGGAGTACTAGATGTATTATCCCAAGTGCTATGCCTTTACTGACCAAGAGGTATCAAAGATGTGCAAGCAGTACCACCCCGCTGCCACCCCCACATATGAGGGCGGAAATGTCAGTGCAGAAATTCCAACTTATGGAGGCGTCCCTGCCTCTCACGTCTATGTTGATTTTTGCACTATCGCGCAGAATTGTTTGCCTTTTCTTGATTTAACGGAGAAGGCGATTGCCATCTACGATTGCGGCAACATCATCTTTCCCAATAAAGATGTTGCCTGTGTGATTGTTGACTTTGGAGTGGAATGAAAGACAGGTATTCGCCGCAAGAGGTACAGGAAATCCTCTTGAAAGTTGAACAGACTTATAATATAATGTATGAGACAGAAGGCAATGACGATGACTTTTGTCTTGTGGGGCTATCTCCCAAGGAATCTAGATGGAGACTTGAGCCATTCATCCCCTTCTTCCAAGAGTGTCCAACTAAGTCCCGCATACACGTGAATGATGATGGCTCTTGGACGCTCTCTCGTATCGAAGACGGCGGCCCAGTGAGGATGTAATGCCCAAGAGTAGCAAGAAGATTCTGTGCATATGCGGCTCAAGGTCAATTGACTACATTGACATAGATCGCTATCTAGACTACAATGACTTTGGGGAAATCGTATGCGGCGGGGCGACAGGCGTTGACACTCTGGCTGAAACGTGGGCAAAAAAGCATGGGCTTGAGTTTCTGGCCTTTCTCCCCAATTATGGAGCCTATGGGCACAAGAAGGCGCCTCTAATCAGAGACCGCGAGATGGTGGAGTTCTGTGACTGTGTAGTCGGTTTCTGGGATGGCAAGTCGACAGAAACGTTGTATACGATTGCCTATGCAGTGCAATATGGTGTGCCATATAGACTGCATGTGATAGAGGAGTTATGATGTCTGAAATAACAATTATCATCTTGGCGGCGATTATATGCACAACTATTTTGTTTTGTGTAGCACTCTATACACAAATGAAAAAAGTCGCTGCACTTGAAGCCGAGGCTCTAACACATTTTTGCCAACAGTTTGCCACTATGAATGACAATATGTGGGAAGTAACTACCGAGACAAAGGAGAAGTAATGAACGCTCTTCAAAAGGAACTTGTCGAGAAGGGGCTTGCTAAGTCTATCCGCCAGAAGCGTCGCAAGCCTCGCGAGTTCAAGTGCCGCAAGTGCGGTGAGACTGCGATGTATCGTCACGACGGTACCAACGTCGCCGTTTGTTCCAACTGTGGCAACTACATCCTTTTCGATAACTAAGAGAGAGACTTTCTAGCATGAGCAAACAAAAAATTAGGAAGGCGGTAGCGCTTCTCGCCTCTGTTATGGTGGCCGTGTCGTGCGCGGTCGCGCTTCCGGCATGCACCCAGAAGAACAGGGTTAGCTACAATGTGAGCCAGGACGCGAACAACTTCAACATTCGGCGCCGCATCACCGTCTTCAACATGCGCTCGGACAAGGTGCTGCTGCAGATGGAGGGGTGCTTTGCCATTGAGACCAACAAGGACGCGGGCGAGCTTAACGTAATTTGCGAGCTGCCTGACGGCACGTACCAGAAGCACTTCATTTATCTGAACGACTGGACAATGTACACGGTCGAACAGCTTGACTCAAGCGAGGAGGACAAGTACAGCTACGAGTTGAACTTCCTGCCGGAGGCGCTTCCCGGCGTGAGCATCGTGAGCAAGAACTAGAGAAGGAATAGCAATGACTAATTGGTATGACAACATTCTTGCGCCCATGGCTGCCGACGGCGAGGTTGTACCACTCACAACAGAGACGATGTACTACGGGGACAGGATGTGTAGGGTCCTTCGCATTTCTTATTCCCCTAGCGACAATGGATGGCTAGTGTACACTGACATAGTGACCGCGCCAAGGCGTTAGGAACTTCGCAGGCGCGATGCGCTACTGCAAGAAACGCAACGTCATCAGGAGCCGAATGTGATAACAGACAAGAAGAAACCGCTTGAGTGCGTCAAGTGTCCATACTGTGACACGGGTCAAGCGGTCAAGCTGTGGTTTCTTATAGGAGACAACAGAACGACTGCCGACTGGGTAGACTTTGTGGCTACCAATCCAAACGATGAAGATTGTCTGTGCAACGTTTACGTTTGTCCGCAGTGCGGTCGCGTCATGGTTCTGGACACGAAAGGGTAAAATTTGAGGTATTTGAGCTTGTTCAGCGGTATCGAGGCGGCGAGCGTCGCCTGCGAGGACATGGGGTGGGAGGCTCTGGCGTTTGCTGAGATAGACCCATTCCCATCAGCTGTTCTCGCGGAGAGATTCCCAAATGTTCCCAACCTAGGGGACGTGACGAAGGTCAAGTGGAAGAAATACAAAGGCAAGTGCGACCTTGTGGTTGGTGGTTCTCCGTGTCAGTCGTTCAGCGTCGCGGGAAAGAGAGAAGGGCTGAAAGGTGAGTCAGGACTCATGTTCGAGTACATTCGCGCAGTACGTGAGATACGTCCTCGATGGTTTCTTTGGGAGAACGTCCCAGGAGCGCTCTCAAGCGAAGGTGGGGAGGCTTTCAGACAGCTCTTGTCCGAAATGGACAAGCTCGGGTATGGTCTGGCGTGGCGCATACTTGATGCGCAGTTCTTCGGAGTGGCCCAAAGACGCCGTCGTCTCTTTCTTGTCGGACATCTTGGAGCCTGTCCCCCCCCCAGTCGGCGTACTCATTGAGCCGGAGAGCATGCGAGGGGATCTTGAATCGAGCGCGGAAAAGAGGGCGAGCCTTGCCGAAGAGGCTGGAAGAAGCCCTCGCAGCGCAGGTTTCAAGTACCACCAAGGGGCAGGCGCAGGAGGAGTAGGCGCAGAGCCTGAGCAGTCTCCCACGCTCACCGCCGATTGGCACAACCCCGCCGTCTACCCCATCGACCAGCCGATAACGATGGCCGACCTCAACGCGAACACGGCGATCGGATACGACATGGTTGGCACGCTCAAGGTTGGCGGCGACGCGCCGTCGGTGTGCTGTCGCGAACGCGCAGGTGGTGACAAAGGAGCGCTGGTAAGTGAGGCTGTGCGAAGGCTCACACCGCGTGAGTGCGAGCGTCTGCAAGGGTTTCCTAGCGATTGGACGAAGATACCATATCGCGGGAAGTCCTTAGATGAGTGCCCAGACGGTCCACGCTACAAGGCAATTGGGAACAGCATGGCGGTTCCTGTCATGAGGTGGATATTCAAGAGGATTGAGGCATACGCCGCTGGCGTATCCACCCAAGAGGTGGTCGAGTGACAGATTCATCGAATATCTCTAGTTAAGGTACTCATGAATGTGATTATTATTTTAATTGCGATAAGGATTTCTATCTTGTATTTTATAAGCCCAGCGGTAACGTTGCGGCAATTATATCATTACGAATGGGAAGTAAGGAATTTCTCATGAAGAACTTTGTAAATGACTACCTGGAAGATGCCCTAGAGGACGAGGACGTCTTCGAGCGTTTTGGCCGCAAGGGCAAGCTTCCGCCCAAGGAAGGCCAGCGCCCTCGTCAAGGGGCGCAGGATGCCATCAAGGACAAGCGTCGCGCCCGAGAAGCCGAACGCGAGCAGATGACCAAGGACTATATCGAGTAGTCGTTTTTGAACCTTTACATAGGCTGTCAGTACATGAGTATTGGCAGCCTATTTTTTTCTAGACTCTTGGAATAGAGTCATGTTATAATGGGTACAACCAAGAGCAACGAAAATCAACTTTAGAAAGGAAGTCGCATATGCGTGACCAATTAGTCAGCGCAACCTACAACGAGGCAACTGGGGTTTCCACTGTGAAACTCAATACCAAATATGGTACCTTTGAGCATTCTGTGGTGGTGGCACCAGAGGATAAGGATGTCGCGAACAAGTTCGATGGCTGCAAGTTTGCTGAGTATCTGTGTCAAATTGACAAGTTGCGGGCAAAGGCTCGCGCATTTCGTGAGCGTGCTATCGGCATTGCTCATGCGGCCAACGTGCTTTGTGCCATCAAACGTGACCCCAAGATGCGTTTGTGGAATGTGAGTTCTGATGACCTTCTTGAACTTCGCATTCAGGCAGAGATTGCCTATGACCAGTCACGCGTCATCAAGGAGCGTGCCGACAAGATGAAGGACGGCTACGCAGAGTTTGTGGAGTCTACCCTCAACACTCGCCGCAAGTTTCGTGAGCACGCAAAGAAAGACTCCAAGTAAAGAGAGGCTTGGTGATGTAATATAACAGCGACATATACAACAGATTCTATCCAGTCTCTTGACCCTTTGTCTTTTACACGTCTTAGACCAGATACTTATTGTGGGTCAACGGCAGACTCCACTCAATTAGTAACAGAAATAATCTCTAACGCGGTTGACGAACATTTGATTGGCAATTGTACAAGAATTGACATTTCTATTGCTGATAACAATGTAGTTACAGTGCGAGATAATGGCCAAGGAATTATTCCTAACAACCCAGTTGATTCTACTCTTAGCACCACTACACTAGAGCAGGTGTATGGAGAAATAAACTCTTCTGGCAAGTATGACAAAAGTGATAATGCAGTATATAAGGTTTCTACAGGAGCCTTTGGCATTGGCGGGAGTCTGTCGTGTTTTCTTAGTCATTGGTTTATTGCCACCACTCGCAGAGATGGAGAGTTTGAGACTGTACGTTTCAAAGAAGGCAAGTTCGAGAGCCGCGAAAGCGGTAAATGTGACAAAAGACTCCATGGTGTTGAGGTTGTATTTCAGCCGAGCGAAGAGTTCTTTGATGACGCTGCTCCAAATGCACGGAAAATCAAAGACTCATTGTTCAAAATAACTTGTATTTGTCCAAATCTTTTAGTGCGCTTCAATGATGAAGAAATGTCAAACCCGAACGGGTTGGATGATTTTCTTACCTCTCAAGTCAAAGACGAAATTGTTTCCAATAGATGCTTATTCAAACAAGAAAAAAAGCGACAGTCTTTTGACTTTGGAATGACATTTGTTGATAGCCCATCTACCAACATCACGTGTTTCTGTAATTATGGCTTGGTAGAGAGCGGAACTGTTGTTACGGCTGTAAAAAGTTGTATTACTCGTGTTTTCAATAAATGGGGCAAAGAACAGGGGATTCTGAAAGCAAAAGACAAACCCCTAAGTGGCAATGCTGTTCAAGAAGGAATGGAACTAGTCTTCAATCTTGTCAGTCCGCAAGTACGCTACGATAGCCAGACTAAAGCGCGAGTTACAAGCACAGCAGACAATGCTTTTATCAACGATGTAATATCAGCACAATTAGAGGTATGGCTGGACAACAACCCAGAAGACGGCAAGACGATTATAGAAAAGGCTTTGATTGCCAGACGCGCGGCGGAAGCTGCCAAGAAGGCAAGAGAAGCGGTAAAGCAAAAGGCATCGGAAAAAAAGGAGAAGGTCTTCAAACTTCCCACTAAACTTACCGACTGTTGGACAAAGGATAGAAGCAAGGCAGAATTGCTTATCTGCGAGGGATTGTCCGCTGCCAGTGGTTTGGTTGCCGCACGTGATTCTGAGTTTCAGGCTGTCTATGGCGTGCGTGGTAAGATGCTTTCAGTGTTGAAGACAAGCCCTGACAAGGTAATGAAGAATCAAGAGATAAATAATATTGTCGTTGCTCTTGGACTTGATTATAGCCCGACAACGGGCAAGATGAAGTACAACAAAAACAAACTAAGATATAACAAGATAATCGCGTGTGCTGATGCTGATTTTGACGGCTTCGCGATTGAAAACTTGCTATTTAACATTTTGTGGTATCTTTGTCCAGAACTTGTTATTAACGGACACGTTTATTCTTCGGTACCACCTTTGTTTAGAGTGACAACCAAGAAGAACGAATACGTTTATCTCAAGGACGAAAAGGCTCTTGATGCGTATAAGAAGAAGAACGCATCCAAGATAAAGACAATAAGTCGTGAAAAGGGTCTTGGCGAAATGGATTCTGATGAGCTTTCCCACACTCTTCTGGATCCGGCAACAAGAAATGTCATCCAACTTCAGGTAAATGATATAGATGAGACAGATGTGCTATTCAAAAAGCTATATGGTAAGGCAGTAGAGCCAAGAGTAAAATTCATTCTTGAGCATTCAGAGGAAGCGAGGATAGATTAACTTGGACATTATCCAAGAGGTAAGCCAAAATTTTATTGACTCTGCCTATGACACAAACACCAACCGTGCATTCCCTGATGCACGAGATGGCCTCAAACCTGGAATGCGGGCTTGCCTTTGGGAAATGTATACTAAGGGGTATACAAGTAACAAGCCGCACGTGAAGTCGGCAAAAATTGACGGCGGTGTTGCAGCTCTGTGGTGGCCTCATGGGACAGTTGCAATCTACGAGACATTTGCCCGCATGTCGCAGCCTTTCACTAACAATGTGCCAGAAGTTGATTTTCATGGTGCGAATGGCAATGTGATTCTTGGTGGCTCGGCAATTGCTGCTGACAGGTATAGCGAGGCTCGTCTTGCGTTCGTGACCGAGAAGTATATGCTTGATGGCGTTGAAAAAAATGCGGTTGACATGATTTGGAACTTCTCTGAAGACGAAAAGTGGCCAAGTGTACTACCAGCAGTTTTTCCAAGGCTTTTAGTCAATGGTTCTCAAGGCATTGGTGTGTCTATCGCCAACTCTTGGGCTTGCCATAATCTGTCTGAGACGTGCAAGGTGCTTGAAGATTACATGGACTCGAACATCATAGATAACGATAACTATCTACCAGATTGGCCTTGTGGTGCCACCATCGTCAATAGAGACGAGTTGCCACAAATTAACAAGACTGGTCAAGGGAAGATTGTCACTGAGGCAAAATATGAGATAGTTGGTAAGGAGATTCATTTTACCGAGTTTCCATATCAAGTGTATATTGAGCCTTTGATTGACGAGATCAAAGATGCAATCGAAAAGGACAAGGTCCATAATGTCGTTGACGTCTTCAACAAGAGCGACAAACGAAGAGTTCTTCTCACAGTGACGTGCTCAAGTGCGGCAAAGGTAAAATCTGTGCTGCAAGAACTTCTGTCTTCAACATCGCTACGCTCACAATTCAATGTAAACCAGGTGGCTATTGTAGGTAAGACGCCCAAACTCTTGACTCTTGAGGACATGTGCCGCATATATGTTTCTCATAATCTTTCTTGTATCAAGCGAGAGTATGAGTATGACCTTGCCAAGACGCTTGACCGCATAGAGATTTTGGAAGGTCTTGCCAAGGCTCTTGGAGATATTGATGGTCTAATCAGACTTATCAAGAATTCTGAATCTGCGGCCAAGGCAAAGGAGAAGTTGTTTGGCTATGACTTCACCGAGAGGCAGGCAGACGCCATTCTTGCCATGAAACTTTCTCGTCTTGCGCATTTGGAAGTTGACTCTGTTCTCCAAGAGTTGAAGGAGAAGAGGATGCTTGCCAATTCGTTGCGTTTTGTCATCGACTCTGAGTGCGAGCAAAAGAAGATTTTATGCGAGCGTTTGCAGCAGCTAGCTAAGGAATTTGGCGGCTCTCGCCGCACACAAGTCATTCAAAAGGAAATAGTCAAACCATCTAATGTCAAGAAGAAAGACGAACCACAAGACGTTGTGTTTTGCTTAGACGAGAATGCTTATGCAAAGGTTGTCCCTCTTGGAAAGTTTCACACGAATGAGTCCAATGTTCGCGAGGACAAGACCTGCACAGACAAACTTGTTATCCTCTATTCCAACAGAGGCAGAGCCTATCGTTTGAAGGTGGACGCCGTCAAGCCTTGTCTAAATTCTGAAAAGGGTACTGCTATAGGCCCTCTGCTTGAACTTGCGCCAGACGAGAAGATAGTTGACTTCTCCGTTAACGCCACTTGTCCTGCCCTCATCATGGTGACTAAGAGTGGTCGTGTGAAGGTCATGGGAGCAAAGCATATCGATGGCACGACACAGAACAAGCGCGGTATTCCGATGATGAAACTTAATGAGGAAGACGAAATCGTCTATTGCAGTTGCATTGACGACAAGAGTTTTGTGGAAATCAGGAGTTCTGGGCTAGAAAGCAGAAAGGCCATTTTCCAAATTTCAGATATTACTCCAACAGGAAAATCTTCTTCTGGCCGCATAGGCATCAAACTGAAAGATGGTGAGCATGTTTCTCATGTGCGGCTGTTGGAAGACGTTGACAAGCGCCGCATCTCTAGACTTGGAACTCGTGGGGCTAAGGTGTGATTGACAGAAGGCCTCTTTCTTGGGTATAATATAGGTACCAAATGAGAGAAAGGGGTCTTTCATGACTTAGCCCAAGAGCCAAACAATTTATAATTGACATTAAAAGTAGTATCTAGTAACATGTTCTTAGCATATAAGAGGGGATAAAATCCCAAGTCAAAAGGAGTTCTATTATGGCAAAGCAGGTCTATTCCGAGAACGCGCAGTCTATCATTACTTTCCTTCAGGCAAATCCCAATGTTGATATGACCGCCAAGGAACTGGCAGAGGTACTTGGCCTTGGCACTCGCACTGTCAATGGCACCGTCACTGGTCTTTCCCGCAAGGGCATCGCGGTTCGTGACGAGAATATCTTTGACAACGGCAAGACCATCAAGTACATCCACCTCACCGAGGCAGGCAAGATGGCTGATCCCTTCGCGGAGCGCCCCGAGGAGTAATCCTCTCCAATAGACACACTGACAATTGAATAGCATCATCATAGATCTTCTCTTGGTCGTACTTGCGGCCATCGTGTTTTATTTCGTCGGCAAGAGCCACGCTGAAGTGCAAGAAAAGATAAATCTTGAACCTTTGCGACAAGAGCAAAATGCCTTGCGGGAGCAGGCGGTCACCACAAAGGCAGATATAGATTCCAACAAAAGAATTCTTGAGCAGATGCGGCAAAATTATCGTGAGCAGTCAGAAGCGCTTGACAGGGCATATCTAGCACGAGCACAAGAACTCGACGTAAAATATGCCAAAATAGATGAGGATATGGCGCGTGAGTCCCAAGAGAAGGCAAACAAGTTAGACGAAGAGTACTCCATTCTTTTCCAAGAGAAGCAAGAGGAGATGGAAGAGGTCAGCCGCAAGTTGGCGGCTCTCAAGGCAACCAGGGATGCGGCGATTGCGGCGGCACGCAAGGAGCGAGAAGTAGAAGACTCACCACAAGACTATTCCATTTCTCTTTCCCCAGACGAGTCGGGAGATGTGCGTTATTTACAAGAGATAATGCCTCGTCTGCATTTTCCGCAAGTACTGGGAAAGTACATCTGGTCAGCCTTCTACCAGAAGAAGGCAAAGGCCTTGGCCGCAAATGTTCTCGGTGATAATGTCGTGTGCGGCATATACAAGATAACAGACCAACTGACGCATGAGTCTTATATCGGGCAGTCAAAGAACATAGCAAATAGGTGGACAGAGCATATCAAGTGTGGCATAGGGGCGTCTACCGCAAGCGCCTCAAATGCCTTGTATGCGGCCATGCGCAGAGACGGCATCGACTCCTTTACCTTTGAGGTACTTGAGACGTGCGAACCGCAAGACTTGGACGAGAAGGAACGTTTTTTCATCAACCTGTATTCCACAGACACTCTTGGTCTGAACATTACCAAAGGAAACTCTAAGCACTCTGAATGACATTTTCATTGACGAGACGGCTTATGTAGTTGTACAATCATTTTCAACAAACGAATATTTTTTTGAGAGAAAAGGAGTGCTATTTTGGCAAAGAGTTCTTATCTCAATTCTGTGAGCATCCGAGGCTATGTCTTCTCCACTCGCAATCTAGAGAAGCGAGTCTCCAAGAAGGGCGTCGAGTACATTGGCGGCACGCTCAATGTCGCCACTGATGACCAAGCCCTCAATGTGGTTCCTGTAAACTTCACCTGTGTGACTGCCACCTATAAGAATGGCAACCCCAACACCACCTATCAGTATCTTGAGAGTGTCATCAACGGCGAGGTGAAGACCTTTGAGGCTGTTGGCACCGAGGCTGGCCGTGTTCGCATCGATGGCGACATCGAGGTAAATGACTGGATTTCTCGCGAGGGTGAAATGACCAGCAACAAGCGAGTTCGTGGCTCCTTTGTCCATGCCCTTAACGTTGGCGAGCCTATTGGCGATTTTCCCGCCACCTTCGAGTGTGACATGCTTGCCCAGTCTGCGGTCGAGCGTGAGAGCCGTGATGGTTCTACCTATCTTGAGGTTCGTGGCTTCGTCTTCAATTACCGTGGTGACCTTATTCCTGTGAACTTCTCTGTCACCAGCGAGGGCGGTCGTCAGTTCTTCGAGAATGAGGACATCTCTTCTGCCTCTCCTTACTTTGGCAAGGTTTGGGGTGACATCAAGTCCACTATCGTCGTCTTCAAGCACGAGGTAGATACGTCTAACGTCGGCTTTGGTACCCAGCGTGTTGAGACCACCAGTTCTACTATTCGCACCTGGGAGATTGCGGGTGCCAATGTGAACCTTGGCATGGGTGAGGATACTATCACCACAGACGAACTGAAGGCTGCTGACGAGCGTCGTCAGCAGACGCTTGCCGATGTTCGCGCTCGCTATGAGGCACGTCAGGGCAACTCCGCCCCTGCTGGTTTCCCCGCTAGTGCTGCTCCTGCGGTCAAGCCTCATGCCGCAGCCGTCTCTCCTGCTGATTTCAAGTTCTAAAGACAAAGCCCAAAAGCAATAGAAAACGAATTTGAAAAGGAGACAATAAATGGCAATTGACATTCTTGGTATCAAGCCTCATGAGGTCAGTCGAGACCTTAGCGGTTATACAATTCTTTTTTATGGCCAGCCTAAGACAGGCAAGACCACTACCGCTGCGAAGTTTGATAAGGCACTACTGCTTGCGTCAAAGAATTAAATTAATAGGAAAAATATGAATGATTTTTACACCATTACTCGTGGAAATGGCGGAGTAATCGCTTGGACAGACGACCAAGTGGCCTATATTCTTGATAGATATATTAATCAAAATTACACTCTTAAACAACTTGGAAGAGAGTTTAATTGTTCTTATGGAACAATTAGAAACTTGCTGCACAAACATCATTGTAAAAGCCGTGGATGTAAACAAGGTTATCCGCGCGACGAATTTTATTTCCATTGCGTCGATACCAGTGAAAAAGCATATTGGTTAGGTTTTTTATATGCAGATGGCACTGTTGCTTCTCATACAAGTGCAATTGGAATGACTCTTACCGATGAAGAGCATGTAGAAAAATTTAAAACGGCTATCGGAGCAGCAAACCATAAAATCGTAGCCGAGCATAGCAAGAATTTTCCGAACGCAAAAACTTTATATCATTTAGAAGTCAAAGACAAGCAACTTCATAAAGATTTAGTTGAGTTGGGTTGTATCCCCAATAAAAGTCTGAACTTAACAAAAATACCTAATATCCCTCGCGACTATGTGTCTCATTTTATTCGTGGATATTTTGACGGAGACGGCAGCCTTCATTACTTGAAAGGGACTAACAATTATCGGATTTCTTTTGTTGGAACTTTCAACTTTCTAAACGATATACAGAAAGAACTACAGACCAATGTTAGTTTGCACTATGGCAGTTCTGGTAAAGCATATATGCTCCAAATTAGTGGCAGAAAACAAGTCGAGAGAGTGTTAAACTATATATATCAAGATTCTACTGAGTCCATGAGGCTCAATAGAAAATATCAAACATATTTGGACTGTTTACAATGGGCGCATCGTAATTGAACTTTCTGATGAAAGGTGTGGGTAAATATTTATTTGCTTGCTAACGGGGAATGCTTAATATTTTAACCCTGATATTAAGAGAATCCTGTGCTAAGCCATCAAAAAAAAAGATGGAAAGTGAATCGACTATCTTCTTAAAAGCAGTAAAAAAAAAGAAGAGTAGGCTCTTTAATAAAGCCGAAGTGATTTTGCGAAGCATAAAAATGCTTGTGATATAGTCAGTTTATACGATATATAAATGTCGAAAAGGGTTACGCTGCAATTCCTGGCTGTATGGTTCAGCCGATTAATCGTTGGTCTGAGTTTAAGCAGGTACTCAAGCAGTTAAAGTCGTCTGAAGCTCACAGTATTTATCGCACTATCGTTGTGGACACTGCTGACATTGCCTATGACCTTTGCGAGAAGTATATCTGTGACCTAAATGGCATTTCTAAGATTGGCGATATTCCCTATGGTGGCGGCTATGGTCAGTGCAAGAGGGAATTTGACGAGGCTCTTCGTTCTATCCCGCAGATGGATTATGGCCTTGTAATGATTTCTCACTCACAGGACAAGACCTTTACTGATGAGGATGGCAGCGAGTTCAATAAGATTGTTCCTACTCTTGGCAACCAGCCACGTCTTGTGGTAGATAGGATGAGCGATATTATTGGCTATGCTCGTCCTGTAGAGAATGAGGATGGCGGCATCAAGACTTATCTATTCATGCGCGGCACTTCTCGTTTTGATGCTGGTTCTCGCTTCAAGTATACTCCTGATTATATTGAGTTTACTTATGACAATCTTGTCAAGGCCATTGGGGATGCCATTGACAAACAGGCCGAAGAACTTGATGGTAAGTTTGTGACAGACAAAAAGGAAACCGCGCATGCGGCTCCTGATGATCTTGATTTTGACGCTCTTATGACCGAGTTCAACACACTTGTTGGTAAGATTCAGTCCGCCACTGGAGTCGAGTTTGGTACCAAGTGGGCACCAAAGATTGCTGAGACCGTTTCTAGGTATCTTGGTAAGAACAAGAAGGTTGCCGACTGCACACGTGAGCAGGTAGAGCAACTTTCCCTTATCGTTTCCGACCTCAAGGACGAGGTTGCGAACGGGCTATAGAGTTCATTGACGTAGATTTTAGGGAGGATGGAATGAGTGATATTTCATCCTCCCTTTCTTTTTATTGGAAGGAGGAGCGTGGCATACACCCAACAAGAAAAAGCGGATAGAGCGAAAGTATTCAAATGTGCGAAACAATATCTCGGCAGTTTGTATAATAGTCATAGAGTCGGCGTTCAAACGGGTCAGTTTATGATGAAAGAGTCGGCTGACGATATTTGCAATGCCATTCGATATATCTATGATGTGCTTGCCAAGGACCCAAAAGACGCTCATGGCGGAATAGGTCTGGTGCCATTCGTTATAGAAGAGTCCAAGAGATACTACGAGAGGCTTGCCTATATTCAGGCAAATCGACAGAATCTTGATGAAATTGATACAGATGCATTACTTGCGGCTAAGCCTCACGAGGTCTCTGTGCGACGAGTGCCTTTAGGTCGTCCACGCTCTGTCCGACTTTTTGACTTGGAATAGGGGCAAGGGATGGCACAAAATAAGTATTATGATTCAACTGCTGCTGCACAGGTTATAGGCTGTACGCTTGTCAACCCAAGTCTTTTGGACGGCGATGGTCAGTACTTTTATAACGCCAATGATTTCACTAACGAATTCCACAAAGTGATTTTTGGTGCGGTATATAATCTCTATACGATGGGTGCCCGCAAGGTAAATGTCAAGACCATTGAAGACTATCTGGCAGATAGACCACAGTCCCAAGGTGTCTATCGCGCGGGCAAGGGCGCTGAATGGGTCGCTCGCGCCATGGAAGACGCCGACCTTTCCAACTTTGACTATTACTATGGTCGCGTCAAAAAGATGAGTCTCTTGCGTGGATATGCCAAGGCAGGAGTAGACCTTACTTGGCTCTTGGATTTGGATAATATCTTTGACCCACAAAGAAAGAAAGAACAAGAAGACTATTTTGACTCTCTGACACTCAATCAACTGTCAGATATTGTTGATAATCGTATTCTTACCATTCGAGACGAATATGTTGATAATGCCACAGATAGTGCCGTCAATCTTGGTGACGGTATCGAGAATCTACTTAGTGTATTGTCTGAAACGCCAGAGATGGGAGCGCATCTCTATGGCAAGTATATGGATACAATTACTCGTGGCGCAAGACGAGGCAAATATTATTTGAGAAGTGCGCCAACTGGTGTCGGTAATATCCGGGCCTTTTAATATAAAAAGCTATTGTATATTTTCATATTATATAGTAGACAATCTTTCTTTATAAAGAGAGGAATATATAATATGAAAACGCAAGAGTATCTAGATAAATACAACGAGGCTAAAGAGCGGTATCTTGCAGGAGGTATCAGTCTTACAAAGCTAGCCGCCCAATATGGATTAGATAGAGGAACATTTGCAAAAAATCTTAAGCAAGATAGAATAACAATTATTAACGAACAAAATAAATCGAGAATGAACCAATATTTTTTCGATAATATTGATACCGAGGAGAAAGCTTATTGGCTTGGCTTTCTGTACGCAGATGGAGCTATTGGGAGTTCTAATAACAGTATTGAGCTATCATTAAAATCTTCTGATAGTCATCATTTAGATAAATTTATATCTTCGTTAAATTTTAAAAATAAAACAATTTTTAAAGATGATATAAGATGCAGAGTAACTTTCCAAAATAAACATTTGCATGATAGACTAATACAACTCGGTTGTACTCCTAGAAAATCTTTGACCCTTACTTTTCCATCTTCTGAACAAGTCCCAAATACTTTAATCAGGCATTTTATTAGAGGGTATATTGATGGAGATGGCTCAGTTATGATAGGATTAAATCATAAAAAAGAGAGAGTCGTTCCGAGATTATCCATCCTTGGAACGGAGTCTTTTTTAAAGAGCCTTATATTAACAATGGGGTGGAAAGAAAACAATATATCTCATCCATCTGGAGCTTTTGCTGTTGAGTGGGGCGGGAAATATGTATTTAAATATCTAGAAGATTTATACAAAGACTCTACTATTTATCTTGATAGAAAATATCAACGCTTTTTATATTTGCAAAATATTTTTGCCGACAATAAATCGCAGGATTAAGCGGGAAGGCTAAGGCCATAAGGCTATGCTAATCCGAACCGAAGGCTAAAAATAATATTTTAGTCAGGGGCAGAGCATAGAGAGTGAACCCTTCAAGGAATATAATCTCTCCAAGAGACTGCGACTATCAATGATAGAAAAGATATGCCGACCTTGCGGGAAACCGTAAGAGCTAGAGGATAAAAAGCCTTTAGGATAACAAAGTGAAAACGAGGACGATGCTCGCTGATGCTTGTACTATTGCCTGTGATAAGATATATCAAGAAGGTTTTGGTTGGGTAAACAATGGCGATTCTTGGCCTGTTCTGTTCGTCTCTACAGAGGTAGAGGTAGATGAGTTGCAGACGATGGCCTTGGCCTTTCTCACAGGCATCAACGAAGAGAAAATACTCAAACACGAGATAGATTTCAATGACACCAGAATTCAAGAGGCGGTGGAAGTTCTTCAGAATTCCAAACTCTATATTGAGGTGCTGCCCGACTTTACCGTCAAAGATGTAGAGAATACTATCAAAAGAAACATTCGCGTCAATCATGTCACGCACGTGTTTTTCGATTATGTAAACTCAAGTCTTGGTCTTCTTACAGAAGTTGCGCAAAGTGCTAAAGGCGTAGCAATGCGAGAAGACACCATTTTGTTTCTTCTTTCTACTCGGCTAAAGGAACTTGCGGTCGAATTCAACATATTTGTTATGTCGGCCACCCAGTGTAATGCTAGTGCTAAGACAGACCCCATTCCTGACGCTAACCTCCTCAAAGGCTCAAAGGCTATTGCAGAAAAGACAGACTGGGGGGCTATTCTTCTGCCAATTACAGAAGCCGATAGAGAAGGCATCGCCCCTTTACTCGCAAAAGGTTTTCCAGAACCCAATATGAAGATGTCTGTCTACAAGAATCGTCGAGGTTCTTTTGTGCGCGGATATGTATGGATGATTGCTGACAAAGGTACTTGCCGCTACGAGCATGCCTTTGTCACTGATTGGGACTATCGCATAGATGAAGAGATTATGGCTCATCCTGATACCATTGTTACTCTTCCTTGGGAGGAGGCAGCCGATGGCATACAATAAGGACGAAGTAAAAGAGGCTTTGACGATGGACGACATCTATGAACTTCTTGAGCAACTTGGTGCCGAGCCAGAAATATTCGATGACCACATAGAATCTTTGACCATTTGCCATGGAGGTTCATCGCACAAACTTTGGTTTTTCGAGAACACAGGTCTTTTCAAATGCTTCACGCACTGCCAAGACACCTTTGACGTCTTCGGCCTTCTCCAAAAGGTAAAAGGATTTAGCCTAAACGAAGCTGTCTATTATGTGGTATCTTTCTTCAATCTTGATTCCAAACTTGAGCAGACAGACGCGATTCAACTGACAGATGACTGGAAACTCTTCAAAAGATATGAAGAGTTGACCGCAATCAAAATCAATCATAATAAGATTGAATTGCCAGAGATTGTGCCGAACCCTCTTACCCATTATCCGCAACCAATAATTGGCCCTTGGGAAGACGAAGGTATTACAAAGGACGTTTGCGACTACGCCAACATCCACTACGACCCCATAAATGGCGGGGTGCTTATTCCTCATTATGACGAGAATGGACGCCTCATAGGAATTCGTGAGCGAACCTTGGTCAAAGACAACGAAGTTTTCGGCAAATACAGACCTTGGCGACAAGGCCGTAAAATGTATAACCATCCATTAGCCTTCGCCTTATATAACTTCAACAATTCAAAAGACAACATCCGCTCTATTGGAACAGCACTTGTCTTCGAAGGAGAAAAAAGTTCGCTCAAAGCCATCGAATATCTTGGCACTTCAAATGACATATCAGTCGCGGTGTGCGGCTCTTCCATCTCTCGCTATCAGTTTGAACTTCTTCAAGCGGCTGGAATGAAAGAGATGGCAGTGTGCTTTGACCGCGACTTTGAGGCTATTGGAGACGAGAACTACAATCACGTTATCCAGAAGTTACAGAAGATATATGACAAATACTCTGCTTATGTGAACGTTAGTTTTTTGTTTGACAAGGACGGAGACAAACTTGGTTACAAGGACTCTCCAACAGACAAGGGAAAAGAGACGTTTATGGAATTGTGGCAGAATCGAATTTTTCTATAGGTGGTGAAAAGACATTAGGTATAAACTATATGAGCAACCTTTGCCGCAACTGTCTGCGCTTCAACAGGTACTCTTCAATCGCGGCATCCCAGTAGAGAAGCAAGAAGCGTGGTTGAATGCTGGTTGGGAATCCATCTATGATTGGATGAAACTTGATGACCCAGACTCCGCTTGCAGCCTGGGAAAAATGCAACGTGCGGTGAATATGGTATATGCGGCAATCGAGCAAGACAAAGACATATTGGTCGTTGTAGACTGTGATTGCGATGGTATGTGCAGCAGCGCCCTCTTTGTCAATTACTTCTATTCAAGATTCCCAGAGTATGCGGCCAAGCACATCAATTACATCTTGCATGATGGCAAGGCTCACGGGCTTGCTGACATTTGCGATAAGATTCTATCCCAGAAGCCAGCGCTTCTTGTCTCTCCTGATGGCGCGACAAATGATAAGAAACAGCAAAAGACTCTAAATGATGCTGGCATTGATATTCTCATTCTTGACCACCACGAAGCAGATGCAGATTATACAAACGAACACACACTTGTCATCAATGTCCAGTTGTCTGAGTACCCTAACAAGGCTCTCACTGGCGGCGGTGTCGTATACAAGTTCGTTAGCGCCTTTGAGGATTTGGTCATCCATGGCAATCAGCCGACTGAGTTTCTAGACTTGGCTGCGATAGCAGACATTGGCGACATGGCAGACTATCGAGAGCCAGAAATTAGGGCACTTGTGAATCTTGGTCTGGCGAATATCAAGAATCCCTTGCTCTTTGCCTTGGCGCAAAAGAACAAATACACAATAGACAAGCATGGCGGCCTATGCTATATTGGCTGTGCATTCGGCATGGTCCCTTTTATCAACGCTTGCTGTCGAAGCGGAACCATGACAGAGAAAGAACTCGTGCTCGAAGCTATGCTGACGCAACACGCCTTTGAGAAGGTTGAGTCTTCCAAGAGAGGAGCCAAAGGCACTCTCGTTCCGCTTTATTCTGAGGCGGTGACGACACTTGAAAGAATCAAGCGCAGACAGACAGACCTAGAGGCTGGCGCGATGCAAGTTATCCAAGAGAGGATAGATGAGTGTCACCTCACCGATAACGCGGTCATCGTGGTCATCGTTGATCCGAACGAGTGCGAGGCGAGCATATGCGGTCTGGCAGCCAACAAGATACAGGCGAAGTACCAGCATCCCGCCATGGTCTTGCGGCGAACCAAACCGCAGGACTTTGACGAAGATGTCTATAGCGGAAGTGCCCGCAACTACTCTTTGTGCGAAATCCAAGACATGAAGGGCCTGTGCGCCTCAACCGACTGTATGTCACTTGCTGCTGGGCATTCTCAAGCATTTGGCGCTGCTATTCCTGCAAGCAAGTTCAACGAATTCATTTCCCGCACAAACGAGTTGTATAAGAATATTGACTTCACCCCCGCTTATATGGTAGACTATATATGGAATCAAGAGACGTTGGATTCTTCTCGTATTTTGGCTATTGGGAAACTGAATGTTTTTGGGCAAGAGATTCCTGAAAGTCTTGTTGCAATCGAAAAGATTCCTCTGTCGGAGTCGAATGTGACGTTGCTTGGACTTGCCAAAGGTCATCCCACTATCAAGGTCCAAGTGGATAATGTGTCTGTGATGAAGTTCAACGCAAGTGAGGAAATGTACGAACAATTTATCCAGCCCAATTCTTATTTAACCATTGTGGGCAAGCCCGCTATCAACGAGTGGAATGGAAATGTCTCGCCGCAGATTCTAATCGAGGACTATGAACTGACGCAGGAATGGAGGTTTTAGGTGGCTAACCAGATTGTCGTCCAGGGCGACGCGTATGCAGACATAGAGCGATATATAGACGATAAGACTGTGATTGTGTCTGACCCTCCATTCAACGTGCGTTATCATTACCGCACCTATAAGGATTCCCTCAAAGATTCCGACTATTGGGATGGTCTGACGCATGTCTTTTCTTTGGCCCCGTCTTGTGTCATTATGTATCCTGAGTCTTTGTATGTTCTTGCGGCACATCTTGAAGAGGTGCCAGAAGAAGTTTGTACTTGGATTTATAATGCAAATACTGCGCGACAGCACAGGGATGCGGCCTATTTTGGCATCAAACCAGACTTCGGCCTGTATCGTCAGCCTTACAAGGATATGAACGACAAACGCGTGCGGGCGCTCTATGAAAAGACAGGCGGAGCCAAGAGTTACGATTGGTTCCCTTCGCCGCAAGTGAAGAACAAAAACAAGGATACCGCAGGTACAGGCATCGTCCATCCTTGCCAGATGCCAACAGATGTGATGAAGTATCTAGTAGGCATCATTCCCGCAGACTACAAGATTGTAGACCCATTTGCGGGAAGTGGTTCAACTGGTGTTGCCTGTGCTCTCTTGGACAGAGAGTTTGTGGGCATTGAACTTGACGAAGAGTATGTACGTTTGGCAAACGCAAGAATCACAAACGCTCACGATCAAGCATAAGATAGGAGGGCATTCTGTCGATTTGACAGATGCCCTCCTTTTGTTGTATAATAACATCATACGATGTTCCAATAGAGAGGAAGTAGTATGAGGATGGCACCTTGTCCCGCATGCGGCGGGCACAATGTCAATGGATTCAAAAAGCACAACAAGTGGTATTCCACTTGCTATAATAAGGAGTGCAGGTTTACGACAAAGGTTGGGATGCCGACTCGCAAACTTAGCCGCTATAATTGGAACCTCCTATACGAAAAGATGACGGGGGAGGTGCTTCCCGACGAGGCTTGTGGGCGACAGGACAGGGCCTACATGAAGAAGGAAAAGAGATGCGGCCTTCCAGAACTTGTCCAATGCTTCACGCAAGAGGACTTTGACAAATGGTCGGAGAAATACAATATCTTTAATGTCGATTGGGTGAAGGAAGGCGGCAAGCATTGCAAGCAAAGCAAGCGAGTTGTTTTTACAGGCCCGAAGGAGAATGGACAATGAGTGCTGAAACCTGTGAGGATAATCGTTTCTTAGTGATTGAGCGAGCCAAAAAGGATTTGTTCAAAAGCACCGATATTGAAAGGGCTTCAAAAGAAGACGAAGCTATCATCGACAATATGCTTCTTTGCTATTGGCAAATGGGCTGGCTAAAAAAGTACGAGTAGAAGGGAGTGATGTCAATGACAGTGCCGCGATTTGATATGCACAACCACACCTGCTACTCGAATTTACGCCTCGTCGATTCGACAGTCAGACCAAGACAACTCGTAGATAGAGCAATCGAATTAGGTCTCGCAGGAATTGCAATCACCGACCACGAATCTCTTGGAAGTCATGTTGAGCTTGATCGTATCCAAGAGGAATATAGAGAAAAATATCCTGATTTCAAAATCGTGCGCGGCAATGAGATTTATCTGACAGATACTCGTAATAAGGGCCAGTATTATTATCACCACATCTTATTGGCTCTAGATGCTGTTGGACACAAGATGTTGCGCGAACTTTCCAGTAATGCCTGGATAAATTCTTACTTTGACAGAGGAATGGAAAGAGTCCCGACGCTCAAGACGGAAGTTGAGAACGTTATCCAAAAATATGGACAAGGACATTTATATGCAAGCGCTGCTTGTCTTGCAGGAGAAATAAATCATAATCTTAGTTTGATGATTCAGGCAGAGCAAATAGGCGATAGTGCAACAGTGAGCGAGTGTCACAACAATATCGTCAATTTTATTCTATGGTGCAAAAAAACTTATGGCGATACTTATTTTTCGCTAGAGGTGGCTCCTGGCAGAGGCGAAGAGCAGTTGGCGGTAAACACTCGAATGAACAGTTTGGCAAAGGCCTTCAATTTACCAATTGTCATTGGATGCGATACTCACTATTTGCGCAAAGAAGATAGATATATTCACAAGGCTTTTCTCAATTCTAAAGATGGCGAACGTGAGATTGATTCGTTTTATTCTTATGCTTACTTACAATCAGAAGATGAAATCATCAAAAACTTAGAAGGCACAGGCCTCGATTATAAACAACTTTGCGCAAATTCAATGTTTATCTGGGACAAGTGCCAATATTATTCTTTGGCGCATAAGCAGCAAGTGCCGCAAGTGCCTGTTGTAAATTATCCAAAAGAAAACAAGAACAATCATAAATATGATACGAAGAAATACCCAACTCTTGATTATCTTATGCATTCAGAGAACCCACAAGAGCGCTATTGGGTGAATTATTGCCAAGAGCAGCTTGAGAAAAAGGGTCTTGATAATGAGACATATCTTGCCCGCCTAGAAGAAGAAGCAGACATCAACAAAGTTATTGGCGACAAACTTGAAACGTGTATGTTCGCTTATCCGATTTTTCTCCAACACTACATCGATCTCTTTTGGGAATGCGGTTCAACGGTTGGTGCGGGAAGAGGAAGCGCGTGTAGCGGGTTGAACCACTGGCTATTGGGTGTGACACAACTAGACCCTGTAACGAACGCGCTTCCTTATTGGAGATATTCTAACAAAGAGCGTGTCGAACTTGGCGACATTGATATAGACTTGGCTCCTTCCAAACGTGAGAAGGTGTTTGAAAAGATACGCGAAGAGCGAGGTCAGTTGGGGTGTGTCCAAGTTTGCACTTATGGCACAATCTCAACAAAGGCCGCAGTCAAAGTGGCTTGTCGTGGATACAGGAGCGAAGAATTTCCAACTGGAATTGACTTGGACGAGGCTGAATATCTCTCAAGTCTCATTCCCTCAGAAAGAGGATTCCTCTGGAATTTAGCAGACTGCTTTTATGGGAATAAAGAAAAAGATAGAAACCCTGTCAAAAATTTCATCCAGGCTGTTGAAAAGTACCCAGGACTAAAAGACATTCTTCTTGGTATTGAAGGGCTTATTACCCAAAGAGGTATCCACGCTTCTGGCGTAAATTTTTACGACGACGACCCTTATAAAACCGCATGTTTCATGAAAGCAAAAAATGGTGCTATTATTACCCAATATTCACTTCATGATGCAGAGTCAGCCAACGCAAGGCTCTTAAATGCTTAATTGCTAACCAGCAATGTCGTACAGACTCTTATATTTTAAGGTAAGTAAAAAATACCTGTGCGGCACCGGGGAAACCTAAGTCTAAAAAAAATATGGCAATCCCGGACTAAAATGGATAATTTTATTCTTCAAAAAGTCATATTATATAGAGGGCGTAATTAAAATAGACTTTTTGGAGGTATGTAGTGTATTTGTATATGATAACAAATTTAGTTAATAACAAAAAATATATTGGTATCACCAACAATATTCAAAAACGATGGGTAAACCATAAATGCAACAATGACCCTACAATGGTTGTTGCCAAAGCTATTCAAAAATATGGCGTACAAAACTTTAAGTTTGAAGTTCTTGTCTCCGGTATCCCAATTGATAAAATTGACCAGTATGAACAAAAATATATAGCAAAATATCACACGCACGTTTCAGAAGGACGAGGATATAACGTTTCTCGGGGTGGCAGATATTTTAAAGGAGTAAAAACACCCGTTATAGGAGAGCAAAACGGTAATGCTCATTTAACTAAAGAAGAAGTTGAATACATTAAAAGTCATAGAAATTTACCCTTATATGTTTTATATGATGATTTTGCTGAAAAAATAGGGTATCAAGCATTTCAAAATATCTATCATGATAAGACTTATAAAAATATTCGCCCCACGGTTGATGAATATCCCTACAACTTAGAATTTAGTAGACAATTTGCTTCTAACCATAAATTAGATTATGGAGAAGTAGTTGAATTAAGAGAACAATACGCTCAACATATTCCGTGGAAAACAGCATATAAACAATATCAAGATAAATACCCAAACCCGCTAACCTTTTGGAATATATATAATGGTAATGTATATAGACTGGTAACGCCAGAAGTATTTACTCCAGAAAACAAGAAGGCACATACTTCTATACGAGCTTGCAAGGGACAAAATAATGGTCGAGCAAAATTAACTTGGGATATTGTTAGACAAATGCGTAAAGAATTTTCTCAAGGAGTAAAAACCAGAAAACAAATCCAAGAAGAGCATCCTGAAATAACGCCCACTTCTATTAATAATATTTTACGAGGTGCTACGTGGAAAGAATAAAATTATCCTAAATGCCTATCGACTATTTCGGGTCAGACCGAAAGTACACTTACTATTGGTACGCAAGTGGAAACAGCATTCTTCTAATAAATAGAAGTAAGATATAGTCAGTACCTATGGAAACATAGGAATAATACGATTGCGGTGATGTCAAACTCGATTTCCTTGTGACAGAAATTCAAGACATTATCACACAATGTCTAAACCTTCTTCAAAAGAACAAGAAAATAGAGCAAGGACTCACCTTGCGGCAGATGTATGACAAATACATCGCACCCACAGTACTGCCATTGGATGATGACAAACTTTGGAAGGCCGCAAGCAGTGGTAATATTTTGAAGTTGTTTCAGTTTGATACGCAAGTGGGCGGTCAGACAATCAAGCTCCTCAAACCGCACACCCCCCGCGAAATGGCAAACTGCAATTCTATCATGCGCCTCATGGCTCCTGAGAAGGGCGGCGAGACCCCAACAGAACGCTACAAGCGCATGAAGGACGACATCTCTCAATGGTATGATGAAATGAATTCGTGGGGCCTGTCTCAAGAAGAACAAAAAGCGTTAGAACCATACTACCTTCCTGCTTATGCGTCTCCTGCTCAACAGGAAGATATGATGATTATTCTTATGAAATTCTGCGGTTTTTCCTTGAAAGACGCGAACTTCGCCCGCAAAGTTTGCGCGAAGAAGAAGATGGACCAAATTCCGCATCTTCGAGAAATGGTACTTACAGGAGCGGCAAACGAGAACCTGGGAAAGTACATTTGGGAAACAGCAATCAAACCCCAAATGGGTTACTCTTTTAGCCTGATTCATTCGCTTGCCTATTCGTACATCGGTTTGCAAACAGTATATCTTGCCACCTATTTTCCTTCCATCTACTGGAACTGTGCCTGCTTGCGCATTGATGCGGGGATTGAGGAAAACGCAGGCACTAACTATGGCAAAATTGCGAAGGCAATTGGCAATATGCAGAACCACGGCATCAAGGTAATGCCTATCGACATCAACAAGTCTGGTTATGCATTTGAGCCAGACGAGGAGAACAATGCCATCCTATATGGCTTCAAAGCGCTCAACGGGGTCAACGGCGATTCCATTAGCGAAATAATCAATAACCGCCCTTTTTCCTCCTTCGATGACTTCCAAGAGAAAACGAACTTGAACCGCACAGTTATTCTCTCTCTCATCAAAGGCGGAGCCTTTGACTGCTTCGAAGACAGAGTCCAACTCATGGAACGCTACTTGCGGCAAATCAGTGAGCCAAAGAAGCGCATCACGCTACAGAACTTCAAAGGACTAATTGACAACAATCTTGTACCGCAAGAGTTGGACTTCCAACGTCGTCTGTTCGTCTTCAATACGGCTCTCAAGAAATATAAGAAGAGCGGCGAGTACTATTGTATCAACAATAACTTCTATGACTTCTATGAGCAGTTCTTTGACGTAGATGAACTAGAATCTTACGAGGAGACTTTAGCGGTTCCTGCCAAGAAATGGCAGAAGATGTACGCAAAGGCAATGGAACCTGCTAAAGTCTATTTCAAAGAACATCAAGAGAACATTTTGGCTGCATACAATAACGTTCTCTTCCAAGAGCAGTGGAATAAGTACGCAAATGGTACCATTTCAGACTGGGAGATGGATGCTCTTGGATACTACTATCACGAACACCCTCTAGCACATGTGCGGCAACAGGCATACTCTATCGTACCGTTCAAAGATTTGACAGAAGAACCTGAGGTGGAGTATAATTTCAAGAGAAATGGGAGAGAGATTCCTGTCTATAAGACCTATCGCATCATAGGCACCGTGGTCGGCAAGAACGCCACCAAGGCCCAAGTTGACATTCTCACCATAGACTCTGGCGTGGTGACGGTGAAGTTCTCGCTTGACTACTTTGCCGCATACAATCGCCGCATCAGTGATATGATAGATGGTACATCAAAGGTGGTCGAGCAAGGGTGGTTTCTGAAAGGTCAACAGATAGTCGTAAATGGTTTTAGGCGTGGAGACATATTTAGAGCCAAGAGCTATCGTAAGACACCCTCTCATCAACTCTATCATATCGACAAAGTGAATGTTGACGGAACTATCTCTCTCAGGCACGCAAGGTATGGGGAGGAGGAGGACTAGCCTCCTCCCCTTCTTTCCAGAAGGAGGAAAATGAAGGAATTCTTTTTTAAGCATGGCCGCACAATCGTGGCAACCATTGGCGTCATCGTTCTGTCACTTGCGGCGGCTGCGGCCACAGTATACGCCATTCTTGTGGGATATTTCAAGGTAGAGCCGCAGGATGCTACTACCTTCACCGTCGAGAAGGTCGTATTCGTAGATGCCACAGGAGAGAATGACTCTGAGGTGCATGGCTTCAAATTGACGGACGGCAAAACCAACATCACCTATCTCATCACCGACGAGTGGAACCCAATCGAATTGACTGATGCGGAGCCTAGTGCCAATGACTAAGCCTGTCATCTACGCCATCGTAGGGCCTTCAGCCAGCGGTAAGGATACTCTGGCACGATTTCTTTCCGCGCGTTTGAGTTACAACTCAATTGTCTCTTGGACAAGCAGGCCACCAAGAGCGGGAGAGGAGAATGGCGAGGACTATTGGTTTGTTTCTCGTGAAGAGTTTGAGAGTGACAAGAGTCGCGGTGTCTTCATTGAATGGAGTGAATTCAATGGCTGGCTTTATGGTACTCCGCGTTCAGCCATCCAAGAGGGAGTGAATGTGGGTGTGTTCAATCTTGATGGTCTGATTTCCCTTGCCAAGTATCAAGACGAATATGATATTGTACCCGTGTTCATGGAGGCTCCGCTTCTTGAGCGTCTGCGGCGAAGCGTGCGGCGAGATGGTCCCTCGTTTGAGATTGTGCGCAGGGCATTCGCGGACGTTAGAGACTTCGAGCAAGACCGCGTGCTCGATATTCGCCGCAAGTTCCGCAATCGGCCACTATATATAGATTACAAATATTCTGGACTACAATATACAGATTCGCTCCTCATAATTTTTGACTCCTATTCCGATCTTCTCTTGGGTTCTCAGGACATTTCCGAGTAAAGTGCTCATGCTAGAATTCATAGAATAGTACCGAAAAAAGACGAGAATAGGATGGTGATTGCGTGAAGGTAATCAAACGTGATGGCCGCAAGGTTGACTTTGATAAGCGAAAGATTGACAAGGCGATTGACAAGGCCTTCAAGGAAGTGCGTGGAGTTCCCTGCCCAGACGCAGGGGTGCTTCACAGTGTGAGTCTCAGAATCAAGAGCCAATATACCGACAAAGTTGAGGTAGAGCAAATTCAAGACATTGTTGAGCAAGTACTCATGGAAAAGGGCTACTATAATGTGGCCAAAGCCTATATCAAATATAGGTATGAACACGAGTTGGCGCGACAGAGGCATAACGACTCCGAACTGATGGAAATGATTCGCGGCGATAATGACTATTGGAAGACAGAGAACAGCAATAAGAATAGCAAGTGGGTCACAACGCAACGAGACTACATGGCTGGTATTGTTTCGACTGATATTGCGAGGAACTTCATCTTCCCAAAGAAGGCTATCGAAGCGCATGACGCTGGCATTATCCACATCCATAAGTAATATTGTGGCTTATCAGAGTAATCTGATATAGAAAAATTCGTGAACTCTTTTTAGAGGTGTCAACAGCACTTGCATCACAAGGATATTTAGGAAATGAAATATTGGCTGTTGGCTAACAGGGGAAAGTTTTTAATAAACCAATCCTGTGCTGTTTTTATTTTGTGTTTATGCTGTTTGAAAAGAAGGTGGTTTCAAATAGCAACTAAAAAATTTTTAAACTATCTCGTTTATGATGATGGAAGAGTATATTCTTATTACTCTAATAAATTCTTATCTCAAAAGCCAGATAATCTTGGCTACGTCGTCTATCATCTTTATGATTCAAACATTGGACAAAATAAAGCTTATAAGGCACATAGACTTGTTATGATGTTATTCTGCCCAACAGAGGGAATGGAAAATCTCCAAATTAACCATATAGACGGCGTAAAAACTAATAATGTCATTTCTAATTTAGAATGGTGTACCGCTTATTATAACAACAAACACGCTCGCGACACTGGTCTAAATAATATCAGTAAATCGAATTCTCTTCGCTGGTTGGATGAAGATTTTCGGACAAAAACATCACAACATATATCTCAAAATTGTCATAATGATTGGCATAACAACCCACGATTTCGTTATGAAATATATTTAAAAGACGGTGCTGAAATTAGTAGAGTCCAGCTAAAAGATATATTACATGTTGCCCAAAGCACAGCAGATACTTGGATTCGAGAAGCTGGTAGAGATAATAAATATTCTAAACGTTTAATTAACGAAGGAATAACAGTAATAGACACAAAACAAAAGATGTAAACAGACTATCCTTTTATGGAGTAGACATATATAATTATGTCGAAGTGCGAATTATCCATTCGATGGATAAAGATATAGTCGGAGATTTAGTTGCATAACTAAATCTTGGATATGGACTACGCCGCTCAAAATACTCTCACGAACTGCTGCCTTATCAACCTTGAAGATGTTCTTCAAAACGGGACCGTGGTGAATGGCGTGCAGATAGACAAGCCACACAGGCTGTCCACGGCGATGACTATTGCCACCCAAGTCGTCGCTGCTGTGGCATCATCGCAATACGGGGGTTGTACGATTTCTTTGACCCACCTAGCTCCTTTCGTAAAACTCAGCCACGATAGATATTTTGACAAGTATAAGGATTGGGGTTTCAATGACGCTGACAGCGAGGTCTATGCGCAAGCCGACACCAAGAAGGAAGTAGCTGACGCTGTCCAGACACTAAACTACCAACTAAACTCACTGACGACAACTAATGGCCAATCCCCCTTTGTTTCGATTTGCATGTATCTTGGAGAGACGGAAGAGTACAAAAATGAGTTAGCCATGCTTATCGAGGAGACCTTGCGTCAAAGGATACGGGGTATGAAGAACAGAGTTGGTGTCTATGTTACTATTGCGTTTCCTAAACTCCTTTATGTGCTAGAAGAAGACAATATCCATAAAGATTCTCCTTACTGGTACCTTACAGAACTTGCGGCAAAATGCACTGCTAAAAGAATGGTACCAGATTACATTAGTGAAAAAGTAATGAAGCAAATCAAGATTGACGCTGACGGAAAAGGACATTGTTTTCCTTGCATGGGATGCAGAAGTTTCCTTTCTGTATGGCCACAAGACCCAAATAAATACTATGGCCGCATGAACCTGGGCGTCGTTTCCATTAATCTCGTTGATGCGGCACTGTCTTCTGGTAGAGATGAGAAAAAGTTCTGGAAGTTAATGGAAGAGCGAACAGAACTCTGTCATGATGTCCAAAAGGTACGCATCAAGCGACTTGAGGATACTAAGGCCGAAGTGGCTCCAATCCTTTGGTGTGACGGTGCTCTGGCAAGGCTAAAGCCAGAAGATACGCTCGGCCAACTAATCCATGACGGCTATTGTACCGCCTCTCTTGGGTTCGCTGGCTTATATGAATGTGTAAAATACATGACAGGCGAAAGTCATACTTCGCCAAAAGGAAAAGAGTTTGGCCTAAAAGTAATGCAATTTCTTGATGACAAATGCGACCAATGGAAACAAGAAGACAATGTCGCGCATTCACTTTATGGATCTCCAATAGAGGCCACAACCTATACTTTCGCTAAAGGCTTGCACAAACGCTTTGGCGAAATTCCAGGAATTACCGATAGAGATTACATTACTAATTCTTATCATGTGCCAGTTTTTGAAAAAATTGATCCATTCTCTAAATTAGCACTTGAATCTGAATTCCAAAAAATGAGTACTGGGGGTGCGATAAGTTATGTCGAGACCTCCAATCTTCAAGATAATATTCCCGCTGTACTTGAAGTCATCAAATTTATTTATAACCATATTATGTATGCCGAACTGAACACCAAGAGCGACTATTGCCAAGCATGCGGTTATAGCGGAGAAGTACAGCTACTCTACAATGATAAAACTCATAAACATTATTACAAATGCCCTAATTGCGGCAATGAAGACACAAGCAAGATGAACATTGCACGTCGAGTTTGCGGCTATATCTCAACGACAGTACCCAATGAAGGACGTCTCGACGAGATAGCGAATCGTTATGTACATCTTGACGATCATGATATGAGAGAATAATTATGCGCTTTGCACAAATTAGAAAAATGGATATTTCCAACGGTGAAGGCATCGGGGTATCTCTCTTTACCTCTTTTTGCCCCTACCATTGTCCGCACTGCCACAACATGAGCACGTGGGGAATAAACTCTGGGCGAGAATATACCCAAGAGGATAAAGAAAAGATTCTCGAACTCGTTAAGCCGGAATATATCCACCGATTCTCAATACTAGGCGGAGAACCTCTTTTGCCGCAAAACGTATATGCTTTGCTCGACCTCGTCCACGCAGTTCGGGAAATCAAACCGAATATCTCTATTTGGCTTTGGACGGGAACAACGATAGAAGCAATTAAACAATTTTTATCTGGTCGAGCGTGCGAAGATGAAACCTTTGCTTCTCTTGGATGGACGAAACAAAACAAACAGAACTTGTATTGTCTTCTAATGGAATGTGATTATGTGATCGACGGTCGCTTCGAAGAAGACAAAAAAGACCTCACCTTGAAATGGCGAGGAAGTTCCAACCAGAAGATTTGGGACGCATTGGCGCTCCATACCTATCTGAAATAAAAAAAACATGCCCTACCTACAATTGAATAATCTCTTGTGGGTGGGGCTTTTTTTTATTTTACAAATGACTGAAAAATATGCTATAATATGTTTACACAAAGACGAAAGGAGAAAAAATGGCCCAATCATCTGTGGGAACCATCTATGATTTCAACAAGTTGGCTTATGAAAAGATAAAAGTACCAGAGCAGAAGAAGAAGGAGATGCTATCAAACATCGGCATGTGGTTCTCAAGTGAGCCTACCTTCAAGTACTTTATGTTCCTATGCCGAGAACTTTCTGACTACACCATCTTCAATTTCGAGACGTTCAACTACTCTCACGGCAAGGAAGAACTTGAGAGTCTGATTCATGAGCGTGGTGAACTTCTTGACATCGTATACAACCACAATAACGACTCTTATGAGATTTGGATACGCACCAAGAGCGACAACGAGATTCACATGTACATGCTCTTCAGTTGCAATGACTTTGTAGTCACCATCTAGGAGGAATCATGACAGACGAACTCTATGACCTTATGATTGCGGCCAGCCCTCTGACGGCCATGGCCTTCATGGTAAACAAGCATGATGACCCTGACGCTAGAATGGTAGACCAGACAAACGGCTTCTATCCAGACATGCTTGACATTATCACGCAGTTGAAGAAGCAATACCATATTATCAGTATGTGCGTATATGGTCCCCGCAAGTACATTACACCATTCAAGCAGACACTTGAGAATCGTTTTGAGAACTATGACGTAAAACTCATTTTCGCAGGAGAGGAAAACTAAATGATTCGTTATCTTATCAAGACCACTGAGGAGTATCGTCTGGACTCCCTAGAGGACGTAGTCAACTTTCGCACCTGGCTTTATCGTGATGGCGCAGCACAGGGCTACGACATCAACAGTTTCGGATATACGACCAAGCCTATCAAGGAGGGTAAGGAAGTTATCGATGAGTATTTCATAGTGAAGGTATCTAAGAAGTTCGATGATGAAAAGGACCCCATGATTTTCAATGACGGCATTACATATGTCAAGCACGACTCTAAATGCGGCGTTGACGGCGATAAGAACGAGGAGGAGTAAGTTGGCAGACACCAAGACCATCCAAATCAAGTACTTTCCTGATTCACCGCATCTAGAGTCAATTGACAAGGGCGACTGGATTGACCTCTATACAAATGAAGAAAAGGTGCTTCTTCCTGGCGATTATGCTCTAATTCCTCTTGGCGTAGCAATGAAACTGCCTGACGGTTACGAAGCACATATCGCACCTCGCTCTTCTACCTTCAAGCGCTGGGGTATTCTTCAGACAAACAGTGTCGCAGTGATTGATCAATCTTTTGCAGGAGATACAGACCAATGGATGTATCCCGTCTATGCCACTCGCGCAGTAACCATCCCCAAGGGGACTCGTCTTTGTCAATTCCGCATCGTAAAGAACCAGCCTCCAATCATCTTCCAAGAGGTCGCAAGTCTTGGCAATGAGAATCGTGGCGGCTTTGGAAGCACTGGCGCATAATGTTCGTGATAGCGCTAGACCAAGCACTGCAAGTAAGTGGCTATGCTATCTTCAATGGCGACAAACTCCAAGAGAGCGGAACTTTTTCTCTGCCAAAGACAAAACCAATCGAGCAAAGGCTCGCGCTTCTTTACCAAGAGTTAGAGAATCTACTCCAAAAGGTAGATGACGAGCATGTGCGGCTTGTCTTTGAGGACATTCAACTTCAGGCGGGGAATGTCAAGACATATCAAAGACTTGCCTATGTGCAGGCAGCAATTCTTCTTTGGTGCTACTACCACCAAATCAATTACGATATTCTGCCGCCCAGTCATTGGAGAAAGGTTCTTGGCGGAGGCTTTGGCCGCAAGAGAGACGAGCAAAAGCAGCACGCGATAGACTTGGTAAAAGAGACTTGCGGCAAAGAGGTTACAAGTGACGAGGCAGATGCAATCTGCATAGGACTGGCCGCATTGAAGGAAAGACGGACTCAGAAGGTGGGATTTGACAATGTCTAGATTCATTCTCTTGGACACAGAGCGCGACCGCATGTACAAGGGGGAGTCGCTGCACGAACTAGAAGAAAAGTTTCATAGCCTCAACAAGAATTCCAGCCCAATCCCCCCGCAGTATCAGAAGCCTTGGTGGGACGTTGACTTCGAATGGGACCTGCACCGTTCATAGTGCTAAAAAAAATCTAAAAAAAAAGAAGGGCTACCCTCGCAATGAGAGTAGCCCTTTTTGTTGTATATAGGCTTAGAATACGCCAGCGTTGATGGCACGCTGAACGGCAATAGTGGTAAGACTACCCCAATCACCATCAACGATGCACTCGCCATGCTTGTCCCAATAGCAACCAACATTGAGAAGGTGCTGCTGAAGGGCCTTGACGGAGTACATACCAAAGTCACCATCGCAATTGCGGGTATAGGTGCCGCAATTGTAACGGAGATACTTCTGGAGATAGAACTTGGTCCAGTAACCAAAGTCACCATCGATGATGTATTTGCCAGCAGGGTACCAGCCAGCGGCACGTAGACGTTTCTGGATGTACTTGACAGTCAGAGGACCAAAGTAGCCATCGTGAAGAAGGATGGACTCGCTAGGGTTGCAACTGCCAACATAGTCACCAGAATCAGAATGAGAAGGCTCGGAAGGCTCAGGTGTAGAAGGAGCACTAGTAGAACCGCCAGTGATATAGGCATGAAGTTCGCCCCACTTGGAAGAATCAACATAGGGAGCGGGGCAAAGTTTACCAGTGACGTCATAGTGACGAATGACATGATCAGCAGAGATACCATAGCGATTCATAATGTCGAGAACAAGATCACGTAGAGAGGCTTTCTGGGCATCAGTAAAGTCCTCACCAGATGAGACATTTTCGATGCCAATGGAATGACAGTTACGACTCCAATTGCCGCAATGCCACGCTATTGAGTCTTCGCCAACAGACTGGCAGATAGTGCCATCAGTGTCGATGAAATAGTGGGCGCTTGCACCAACAGAATTGCGACTGAAATACAGAAGGTTGTTGTGAGCACTTGCGTTTGTGCCAGTATAATGAACTACAATGTAGTCAACAGAACAACCGCGACGACCCTGGGTGTAGTTGCGGCTGTCGCACTGAATGAATTCAGAGATTGTAGGCATATATGATGTCCCTTCTCTTGGAATATGAACTAATAAAAAAGGCCCCACATAAGTGAGGCCTAGAGACAAAAGTCTAGATTATGTTACTCAGAAAAATCGTCAGGAGCGCCCTCAGACTGAGAGTCAATTGCGTCAACCTGCTCCTCGGTTGCTTCCTTCTCGGCCTCAGTCATGGTCTCGTCATCTTGATAGGGCATGAGTTCGTCAGACATTAGGCGGACACCTCCTTGGTATCAGACTTGGAACCTATAAGGTTACGGAACCCCTCGTAAAGTCCTGTAGAAGCAAGACCGCTGACAAGGCCAGCAACACAAACATCAACGGTAATGGCCGCACCCGCAACAACAGCAGTAAAGATGGAAGCGGCAAGGCCAAGGATACCAGCAATGAGAGGAATAAAGCGGTTCACAGAATCATTGGGGATAAGATTCTTGACGATATAACCCACGCAAAGGCATAGAATCACAATACCTGGGACTAAATAAGTGGAAATACTAGAGAGGTCAAACATCATTACTCCTTAGAAGAATAATAGGCGATAATCTCTGCTTGCTGCTCGGCAGATAGTTTCGTATATTCTGCCGTGAGTTCTTCTACAGAGCCTTCGCCTCGCCTGTAACGAATACCCACCGCACTGCGGATGATGCGGAAAGCGACTGCGGAAACGCCTTTTGTGGCTGCCATTACTCATCACCCTTTCCTGCGATGTCAGAAAGTGCAACTTGAAGGTCATCAACCTGAGAACCAAGAGTATCAAGGGACTTAGAGACCTTCTTGAAACCAGTTGCCACACAAATGACCGCGACTGCGGCCAAAGCGCCTGCTAGAAAATCCATGTCTACTCCTCCTTAGAAATTGGCTTATAGTCCTTGAACTCCTCAAGAATGGCCGTAGCCTGCTCGGGAGAGAGTTTGGTGTAGATTGCGACAAGGTTCTCAAGGGTGTCTTCGCCCGCATCAAGACGAATCTTGATTGCCTTCTTGATAATCTTTAGTGCTAACTCGGAAACGCCTGTCATAATTAGATACCTACCATTTCAGAAATCATAACGGTCAAATCGTCAATAGAGGAAGTGTTAGATTTAAGTTGGTCGGGACCCTCGGTCATGAACTTGGTCTGCTTCTCCTGGACTTCCTTGGCCTTCTTGCGCTCGGCAAGTTCCTCTTCGGTATACTTGCGATAACGCTGAATGTCCTCGTAGTCATCATATGCGGCCTTATACTCAACGGCAGGCGTGTCAATAATCCACTTGACGTCAACGCCACGAACCTGAAGACTTGCCTCCTCTGGCGTCTGGGCAATAAAGGTGAACACACCCTCTTTATCTGTCTTGCCAACGTGCGGGTCAGCATCCTCTTTCTCACCTTGGACAGTATAGGGGTCGCCATTTTCAAAGTAGAAGGTCTCAGGGTAGTAGTGACCAACTTCTGAAACAGCCTTCACTTCATCATGATGCTCCTTGACAATGCTATCAGGATAGAGATAGCCAAGTTTGGTATCCGCTTCCTCCTTAGTAATTTCATTGTCATCCATGTCTAGGATGCGGACTGTCTGCGTCTCTTCTACCAACATTCACTCCTTTTGTCTCTTTGTAGCTTCAAAAATAAACCGCTACCCGCTTTTTAGGTTTTTCATCTTCAGCGGGTAGCGAAAGTTTAGCCATATATATATGACTAGCCTTCAATCTCTATCCAAGAGAGCAAAGGTAAATCATATACAATGGGCGGAGTAAAGACTCTACTCCGCCCAGACAAAGTTATTTGACGGTCTCCATCATGACCTTGATTGCGGCCATACGCTCAATCAATTTCTTGTGTTCATAGTCATAGAGTTCCATCATGCCCGCAGGAAGAGTGGTTCCCTTTGAGCGTGCTTCCTCTATCATGCGACTGGCTTGGTCGTGAAGCTTGGTAAAATGACCTATTTCCTCACCTGCCAACGTAAGATAGGTAGCGGCCAAAGTCTTGTCCTTTGAGCCTCCCGCAGCCTCAACATACTTTTTCGCATCATCCAGTTCTTCGTTCATATATTCGACCAAGCATCTGATGACCATCATCTTAGGCCACCTTTACTACAATCACATTTGCGACACGAACGTTTGTGGCAACCAACGCCTTGAAGTTGATTGTCGCTGTTGGTGCATTCTTTGGTACGGTAATGATGGTAGACATCGCCTGAGATACGTTATCTCCTATAGCGGCGTTTGTCGTGATGGCATGTGCTCCTGGGAGCGCGTTGCCATTTCTGTACATCTGCGTCTCTATGGTGGACGTAGCGGCAGCGGCAGTAAATGTGAAATTTGCCAGAATCTCATATACGCCACTACGGCTAATGGTAATATTAGAGCCATCACAACTCACACAGGGAGTAGACACCGTGGAAGTTGGAATTGGGACATTGCCGTTTGCCGCGATAGACGTTGCTGGTGCAGTGTCATAGACAAAACGTCCTATTGTCTTTATACCCATAATCTCACCTCTTATTCACCAAGAGGCGAAAGTATTTCATTCCGCCTCTTGGATTTTGTTACCGAAGATAGACGGTTAGAAGGTTACGCCGCAAGCGCAAGGGTTAGTTGCGAACTGAGGAACGACGCCATAGCCATAAGGAGAGATGCGCGGAATGCCGCAGAACATCTGCTGAGTCTTGAGTTCAGATACCTGCGCTTGTAGAGACTCAATCTTGTTCTGAGACAGGGTGTCTAGAATCTTCTGGATTCCAGCGGTGGTGTTCTCGTTGATGGAGGCTGTGTTCATGGCATTGCTGTACTTGAGGTCGGCCACGGCCTGCTTGTTCTCGCAGCAGCAGTTGGCTAACTGGCTAGAGAGCGCATAGTTGCCATCCTTCATTGCGGCCTGGGTGTCGGCGAAGTTGCGAAGGTTCTCGTAACCAACAGAGGCAAGACCCTGGCTTGTCTGCATGAACTGAGTTTGCATAAGATCGCTCATGCGGCCAACGGAATTCTCAAGGTTGTTGAAGTTCATGGCATTACACAGGCCAGCTTCAGTAACAGGCTCGCCAGCAGTGCCACGGTTGAAGCCAAAGCCGTTGCCCATAAAAGCAAAGAGGAAAAGCACAATAATCCATCAAGAACCGCTTCCCCAACCAGATTCATTTTTGTCAGTGACGGCGGCGATGTCGGAAAGTGTAAGGTTGTCCATAATGTCTCCTTACTCAAAGAGACATGCGGGCAAAGACTAATGAAGGCCCAATGCCCGCATAATCTCAGTTGCCTTGTTGCCTATCTCCTCAAACTGGCTCTTGGAAATGGAATTGTCCTTGATGAACCTCTCCACTTGAGCCTGCGCTTGAGAAGGCGTTATTTTGGTTGTTTGGAGAAACTGTAATATTTGGTCCAGTTGCCCCATAGGTTGACTGTTGGGTGGCTCCGAGTTGGGCATTTGATTGAGTAGTTGGTTCATACCGTTTCCTCCAATTCTCTAGGATTTCCTCTACTTGTTCTTTCGTCACATATTGCGGCGAAGAAGATTCAACCTTTGAGAAAGAATAAGGTGTGACAGAAGAAATCCCGTTTGCATCAGTCTCCTTGATGTAGAAGACATCTTCCTTGGAATCCATGAAAAGCGCTCTGGTTCCAATAGGCACAAGACAGTTCTTGGCCTCGTCCATGCCATTCACAAAACGTACACCCGCAATGCCTTGCGGCGACTGTGGCGCGTATTGGTATGGCATATATGCATTGCCATAGGGATTGAACATCTATATCACACTCCTTTTATGTCAGGAGAAAATAACATTAACGCTCGAAGAAGAAAGTATTTTCCTTTCTTTACATATAATAAAAAAAGGCGGACCGAATTTACTTCGATCCGCCCATAGATTTTTTCAGGTACCTATAAGCCCCTGATGGACAAGCAAAAAAAATTTTGGTTTTTTATTCAGACAAAAATTTATAGCTTTATCCAAATCTTGCAATTAGAGTCTGTTGGTTGCGAAGATTGCACCATGACGATGTTGTTAGAGCCAGCAGCACCTGTAGCACCCTTCTCACCTTGTGGGCCTCGGGGGCCTTGGGGACCAGTTGGGCCTGTCGGACCTTGAGGGCCAGTGGCACCAGTCGCACCCTTAATATTCTTGAAGGCAAAGGCAAACGTTGGTGCTGCAGCAGTGCCGCTCTTCGTCACTGTGACAGAAGGGGTACCAACGGTATTACTCACTGTCGCAGTGGCAGACACAGTTGGCGTTGCACCAGTTGGACCTTGTGGACCTTGAGAACCTGTAGCACCCTTCTCTCCCTGCGGTCCTTGAGGGCCTGTAGCGCCAACAGCGCCTTTTAGATTCTTGAAGGCAAAGGCATAAGATGGGGCGGTCGTTGTTCCGCTCTTCGTCACTGTGACAGAAGGGGTACCAACTGCCGCATCAACAGACGCGGTGGCGGTGAAACTTGACACCTTACCAGCCAGAGCAGCATTGATGGCAGATTGTGTCATCGTACCGTCAGTGGCGGTGCCAGTCCCAGTATACAATTTGGTCGTACCCGAATAAGTGGTAGTACCAGTGGTATAGGTGGTGTTGTTATCAGGTGGCACTGTCCAAGTACCATCACTTCTGAGATAACGATTAGCTGCGCCTGCCGCAGGAGCAGGGGCATAGCCAGCAGTACCAGCCGCACTCGTGGTTGCTCCCTTGAGCGCAATCCAGGTGTTAGTGTCCGTGAAAACTGCGTTAGAGGGGACAGACTTTCCAAGGGTGTAAGTTCCCGCAGTAAGCACGCCTTTGTTCATGTAAACAGGCTGAGTCGCGCTACCAACAGTAGAAGTAGAAGCAGTTGCCGCACCCGCATTCAGATACACTGGTTGAGTGCCACTACCGATAGTGGCGGAGCCAAGTTTGGTGGCAGTAGTTGCTGTTGTGGCAGAGGAAGCCGAACCAGCAGAGGTCGCGTACTTTACGCTCTTCTCTGCATCTGCTGTATTATTGACGTTGCTCAAGCCAACAGTACTCTTGGAAAGCGTCTGCCAAGTTGCGTCTCCACGCAAGAAAGAGTCCTGTTTTCCAGCAGCGGGAGCAGGTACAAGACCATGTACGCCCGCAGCAGAAGCGGTAGCCGCAGTCATGTCATTATAAGTTGTGTTTGACGTGGGCGGAGTATAACCAAGAGCCGAAGTTACGTTGGCCTTAGTAAGTTCACCGCGAATGGTAGCAGAAGATTTGTTCTCAACATTGCCAAGACCAACATCAGACTTGGTCACCTTGTGCGGGTTGCCGCTTGTAACTTGAGAGTGGTCATAGGCAATCTTGCCCCTGTCGCCGCGATAAGCGCTGGAAGAAGTCTCGCCAAGAGCGATGGTCTCAGAGATGACAACATATGCACTACCGCTCCAACGATAAATTTTGTTGGTAGTAAGGTCTACATAAATCTTACCAGCCTCACCTTCTGTTGGGAAGGTAGAAGAAGACGTATATTCAACTACGTCATCGACGTAAGAGGGAAGATGGGAAGAATCGATAATACCGCTGAGTTTAGAAACATCCAGTGAGCCTGTAATTTCAGAGAAACCATAAGAAGGCTTGGTATTTGCCTTGGCCCACGCCTTGACATCACTAGCGGGCATGGAAGTCGGGAAATCAGTGATTTGACTCTTGGTGTGAGAGTGAAAAGTTGCTGCGGCACCGACGCTTGCGGCAGTCACATTGATTGACTTGGCCGTACTACCATCATAGGCGCCCTGACTCGTTCCGTTCAAGGAAATGGTAAGTGCGCTCGGATTCTTGATAGCAGAGGGGATTGTAGGAATGGTGGGCTTATCATTCAAGTCGGAATAGGAACCGCTAGTTGCAACAGTAGCCAAAGTTGGAAAGTCGGTGATGTCCGAGGTAGAATGAGTGTGACTGACATCCGCCTTCGTGTTACCCATGGCGTTGACCTTAGACGTCACACTGCTGTTGGTGGCAAGATTGTCGTAATTAGTGACACTTAGTTTCTCTGTAGAAGCATCAATGCTAAGACCGTTACCAACTTTCACGCCACCTTTTGCGGTAACAGAAGCAGTTGGCAAACTATAGGCCGCAGGGATGATTGGTTTGTTTGAGAGGTCGTTATAGGAGCCAGAAGTAGCGACTGTGGCAAAGGTAGGCTTGCCACTCACCTTGTCCCAAGAGAGAGAAGTAATAGGTTCAGCAGTTGCGGCCAAGGTGCCGTCTTCGGTGATGGTTAAATTCTTGCCGACTTTGATGCCACCAAGCGTCATCGAAGAAGCAGCGGGAAGAACATATTTGTTTGCGCCCTCTTGGATGGAATCCAATTTCTTCTTGTCAGCGGCACTCATAAGGCCAGCGGTAGTATCCGTGGCATCGTCGTAGATGGTATTGTCGTCGGTTATCTTGGTGACCTTGCCATTGCTGTCTTGGAAAAATATGGTATTGCCACTCTTGTAGATGGTGTAGGTGGTGTCTTTGTCAAGATTGGCCGCATTTATTTGCAAAAGGCGGTTCTCTGCCACACCAAGCCACATAGAGCCTGTATCTGTGGCCACATACAAAGCGCCATCTATGACTTTCTTATTGGAAGACAGTGCTAGGATGTTAGGTTCTTCATCTCGGATGAACTTGACTCTTGCCATCGCTTTTGCACTCCTTTCATTTTTGATTATCTATACATTCATATAAAAGATTTTACCCAAAATCTCTTGTGTGAGTGCATAAGACCATAAAAAAGAAAGGGGGAGAGGGAAAACCCTCTCCCCTAGGAAGATAAAACTTAGAGCGTACCCCAAGTGAGAGCGGCCTCGATGTCAGTTTTGAGGCTAGCAACGGCTTCATCAGCGTGCTTCTCGGCAGCAGTCTGGGCAGCAGTAGCAGCGCCAGACTTGTCATAGGCGGAAACGGCGGTGAAGGCGGCAGAGCCTAGACCATGGACGGAGACAGACTTGCTGTCAACGAGGATGGTGCCATTGTCAGTGCCCTCAACCACAGACTGGACAGCGGAGTCAGCCTTTTCGCCCTGAGCAGCGGTAGCAAACTCGGAGACGGCGTGGCTCGCAATGTCGCCTAGACCATGAACGGCAACGTCGGTGCCCTTAACGGAGATGGTGCCTACGCCAGCAACACCAGTCTTAATATCGGCAGCCTGAAGAGCAGAATCAGCCTTCTCACCCTGGGCAGCGGTAGCGTAGTTGGAAGCAAGGCCGTCAGCATAGTCCTTAGCGTTTTGCTCAGCCTTGTTTGCCTTGGTCTTGGCATCGGTAGCAGCAGCGGCGATAGCCTCGGACTTGGCAGCGGCAATCTTGTCAGCGACAGAGCCACCGTCGCCAACAGAAGTCTCAAGGGCCTGAACGCGAGTATCAAGACCACCCTCGACACCCTTGGCACGATCGGTCTCGACCTTGACGGCACTGGTAATCTTGCTCTCAACGTCAGCAGTCTTAGCGTAGTCAGTCAGATCAACGGTGGAATCGCCAATCTGCTCAAACTTGCCGTTGATAAGCATATACTCGACATAGGAATTACCCTCGGCGTTGCCAGCGGCACCAGTCTTCTTTGGGACCATGTAGATGGTGTCAGCGTTAGCCTCGGCGACTTCGGGAAGTTTTTCAACGACTTCGCGCTTGAGGTGGTGCGCATTGGCAACAGCAGTGGAGATGGCAGAGTCGGCCTCAGCCTTGGTATAGGCGTCACTGATGCTATAACCAGCAAGAGTCGTGGCCTTGTCAGCCTTCTTGTCAATGTTGGCCTGAAGAGCCGTCTGAGCATCAGAGACAGCCTTCTTGACAGAACCAGCGCCCTCACCATTGAGGGTTGCGATGGCGGCAGTGTTGGTTGCGACAGCACCGTTAGCAAGTTCGGTTACCTTAGCCTCGGCAGCAGTCTGAGCAGCGTTGGCCTTGGAAGTGGCATCGGTAGCAGCAGCGGCGATGGCATCAGTCTTAGCATCAGCAGCGGCCTTGGAGATGGAGCCAACGCCAGTGCCATTGATAACCCCAATAGCGCTCTCGTTGTTAGAGGCCTTGGTCTCGACAGCGCTTACGCGAGACTCAAGGTTGCCGACAGAAAGACCAGAAATCTTGTTGGAAACGTAGTCAGCAACAGCCTTGGAGGTAGGAACGACATTAGAGCCAGTCTCAGTAAGGGAAGCCTCGTGGGCGAGGACAAGATTATGCTGAGCCGCACCGTCATAGAAGACTACCTGACCAGAAGGCAGGAGATAGAGAGTATTGATGTCAAGAGTGCTAGGAAGAGAAGTAACACTCTTATAAACGCCACCAGAATAGGGGGTAGCACCCTTATAGAGACGACGCTCGTCAGTTACGAAATAGAGAGTGGTCTCAACAGGAGAGAAACCCTCAGCGTGGAACTGGGCGGCAGTGCAAGATACAAACTTGACCAGACCATCCTTTAGAGCCATGTTTTTACCTCTTTCTATGATAGATAATTCCATTCTGTCCTATTTGCGACAACCAAATATGATTGTGAGATAGCATCCCATTTATAGGTTGCATCATCGCCAACATAAAGAGTCTTTGGGTCTCCAATTACGGGGAAGTCCTCTGGGCCACGTGCGATTGTAATGGGATTCAGATTGGACGGAGTAAGTTGCTTCCAAGAGCCGCTAGAATAGTTCCAAAGAACATTTGTATCCATGACATAATAGTAACCTTCAATGGGGGCTACCTGAAGTTCTCGGTCAGACTCCTTCTCAATGGTCTTGATTGTGTCATAGCAAAGACGCAGACCATTGATGTCCATGTATATGCGGCAAGTGTCTGTGGTGAAGACAAGGTTGCCGTCAGTGACGGAAAGTTGGGGTAACTTCGCTTCTACCGTGTGGTAGATTTTCAAAACAGCCATTTACCCTTCCTTCCCTAGAACTCTGTGATTGTGAGTGAGCCATCGACCATCTCCTTGACGGTCTTGGTCACCTCTTCTTTTGTGGCATAGTCGCTCAAGTCCTGCTTGGTGTCTGTGTCACCTATTTTCTCAAACTTGCCTTCGATAAACATGAATTCCTCGAAGTGCTGATTATCTGAACCGCCGTCATGTCGCACCATGTAGATGTAGTTAGGATTGGCGTCTGCGGCATCAGGTAGTTCATCAACAGTAACACGCTTCAAGTGCCCTGCCGCAAGAATGGCATCTTGTACCGTCTTTTGGACAGAGCCATCGCCTGTGCCAGTGAGCGTGCTTAGAGTCTCTTGGATTGTCCCAAGAGTGCCAGACAAGTCATCTACCTGCTCAAAGACTGCTTTGAACTGCGTGCCATCCCAGACATAGCCCTTGCGGCCAGTCGTGTCGATGTAAAGCACGCCTTGCTCTTGGCCTTCTTGCGGCAATTCGTCTACCACGAACAGGCGTTGCTTGCCCAAAGGCTGGGCCGCAAGCGACTCGTCGATATAGTAGAGCGTGTTGTCATCGCTGCCGACAACGAAATTACCAGCCTTGATGTTGCCGGCCTCAATCTGCGCCGCGATGTTTGCGGCCTTGCCGTGGAAGAAGGCAACTTTCTTCAAATCTGCCATAAAATTACTCCCCCCCCGTTTTACTCGAATTCAATGATATATAGACCACTATCTATCAGCGCGTCGTTTACCTTCTCAAGTGCCTCGTTGGCTGCGGCGTATGCCTTGTCAGACTGCTTCTTGAGCCTATCAAGTTGCACACGCCAGGTATCAAACTCGTCTCGCTGCTGCGCCATCTGGTCCTTTGCCTTGTCGGCAGCGGAGTTCATGTCAATTACCGCATCTTGGAAGATGGAGTAATCATCACCGACAACGAACTGCGAGCCGTCATTGGGGTCAGACAGGACGTGGACGATGAAGTTAACAGATGGCGTGATTGAGATGTCATCGACAATCTCGATGCAGCATTGGACGTCGCCCTCGTACATCATGGTACGTGGCCACTTTATCTCCCACACAGGCGGGTTGAAACAATCCTCGTCCTTTGAGACGCGAGTGAAGACATTGTAACCCTTGGTCTTCTTCTGCTTGTGATACCATTTAAGATACACCTTCGTGTCTGGCGTGAACTGCTCTGCAGCCTCTTGGGTAAAAATTATGCGGAATGTGCGGCCATTGGCATCCCCCGCACCAGCCACAACAGGGTCTGGAATGTCTTGGTCAAGCGACTTCATATTCACAGTGAAGGCTTTTAGTTCTTGGGTCATTTGCCCTTACCTCCCATTGTCGTCTGTGCCGAGCATGTGATGGAGGTTGTCAACGACATCCTGGGACTCCTGACCCATCTGGTCGGCTGTGATAAGTGGAAGTTCGCGAAGCGCCTTCATGCGGGTCTCGATGAAGGTGTCGCCGCCCGCTTCCTTGTAATATAGATACCTGCGCTCCAAGTCCTGAAGCGCTGCCTCGTCAATAGAGCCTATCTGATAGACATAGTAATGAAATTTGTCTATGATATACGAGCGAGTGGAGTTCTGAAGCCTCTCCTGGACTATATGCAACGTCTGCTCCATGTGCTCAAGTTTCTCGTCTGTTGCGTTGGTCTTCTTGTTTATGTTATCGAGACGCTTCAGAATTTCCTTCTGAAAGTCAACCTCATCACCCTTGTGTCCAAAATAGGACTTCAATCGTGAGTAGCCCCAATCAAAGAGTTCGCCGAAGGCCTTGGTCGCGGCCAAGACAAGCGCCAAAAGGAGAAAAAGGTTCTCAAAGGACGTCTGCTGTAGCAGTTGAACGATTGGTTCCACTCTTGCTCCTTTCAATAGACATAAATAGGCCTAATATACTATGAAAAACACTTGTATGCGTTTGTGAACATCTGCCCACAAAAAAAAGACCTCATCTCGTTTTTTTTGAGATAAGGTCCAAAAGAGACGTTTATGCCTTGCGATACCAACAATAAACAGAGAAATAAGGAATGTTGTTGAAGTCAACGACAGGACTTGCATTTCCAGTGCCACCTTCAACGCTGATGCCCCTATTGTCACCGAATGACCAAGAGCCTTGGTGCTCTTCATAGCCACTTGGGATGGTATTATATGACGTGTAATACCAATTGCCACCAGTGGGCGAAGCATTATACTTCCATACCATATAGTTTGTTCTACCGCTCAAATACATAGGGTCAAAGCGGGCAACCAAGTCTCCAGAAGTATGCCAATGCTGAAGCGTTTGTGTCCAAGAACCGCCCGTATCACCGCCAACGGTCGTGCTGTCAGATGCGGTAGGAAAGAGATAATGCCCCTTCACTCTCTCCCATGTACCGCCAAACAAGGAGGCTGGAGAAGTGGCATTGATGGACATATAAATGGCACCAACGCCATAAGGACAGATGTCCTGAAAAGCGCCATTAGCCTTTACCTTGATGTTAGAGAGTTCGATGGCCATTAGCGCTCACCGCCTTTGGGCAGTGCGTACCCAATAATAAAAGCGCTACCGCTCTTCACCTGAATGTTTAAAAGGTTTACCATTGGGCATCATCTGCCCAATCGAGGAGCGCACTAGACTCTAGTACGCCCCCCCCCCTCCCTAGAAGGGTGAGTTTGTTGTCCAATATCATCTTTACCTTTTTCTTCGATAATTGTAGATAATTAGACAAACCAAAAGTCCCTTAGGCTGTTCTATACCACGCATAACAAGTACGATATGGTGGAAGATTGTTATGAGAACTATTTCCACCTACGTACTTAGCGCTACCAACTTCTATACCGTCTAATAGCAATGCCTCATATTTGCTTGTGTCCAAAGAAGTTCCATATATATTTCCTGTGCTCAATTCGTGAGAACACTCAATACCATATGAACCTTCAATACTAATATGATTATGCCTTGGCATTTCCATAACAGTCAGAGCATGCGTTTCCTCTCCGCCAACACTGTTCCAACTTCCACTGTATCTCATGAACCTACCATCGGTCAGAGCCGTCCAAGAGCCACCAAAGGTCTTTGCGGGGCTTATGCTATTGGTTGACTGATAGATGTATCCTACAGGGAAGGGACAGACTGTCTGGAAGGAACTGTTGGCCTTGACGGCGATGTTTTGGATGTTTATCACAAGACATCACCTGCTTTTGGTTTGTCTGCGCAGCCTAGACTAGACTGCCCCCCCCCTAGTCAGGTGGGTTTTTCTAAGAATCACCGATAATTCCTCCTTTTGTCTCTATACTTTTATATATGTACATATATATTCGCCCCTCCAAGAGGGAAGAATTTTTTTCGCACAGAGACAAGAGGAGGTAAGAAAAAGATCAAGATGATGTTTCTTACACCATTATCCTGTGCGGGCTTCCATTGGCGTCATACGCCTTGATGATACAATCGTGTTTGGCACCTTTGGCATCATAGGCAAAGACAATACCTGTCTTCTTGGTACCCTCCGCATCATAGGCCGCAACTGCGGCAGGCGTCCAGACAGTGTCAGAGGTGGCATAGCCTGAGTTACCAACAGAATTGTGCGACCTTGCGCGATACCGATAGTAACTGTTATAGGAAGTGGAAGTGTCTGTCCAAGTCGTTGTGCCACTGTTGGTATAGGTACCTGACAAATCTTTGATTTGAGACCAATTACCACCATTGACGGAACGCTCTATATAGATGTTATTCCAAACAGTGGTCGCGTTGGCAGAGTTGCTTGCATGCTTGATTGTGACAACCATGTTCTTGTTACCAAGGCCCGCCTTAGCAACACTTACACTTACAGGAGCCGTCGGTATCACGGTATATGTCATGGTCACCGAGCCGCAGTTGACATAGGAACCATATTGCTTGGTGGTTCTGTTGGTGCCCGCATCGTTGCGACCAGTGTTGTGGTTTCTTACGCGATAGGTGTACTTGCCATTCGTGGTGGCAGAAGTGTCTGTGTATGTTGTCGTATCCCAATCGACATTTGCTATGACAGAGTATGCACCACCGTCTTTTGAGCGCTCCACTTCCCAGCCAAAAAAAGGCGTTGCGCCATATCCATTTGTGTAACTGCTAGGAAGCGACCAAGAGATGGTCGGCTTGGTGGTGCCGCCTCCTGAGATGGTACCAGAAGAGCCTGCGTTGGGAGCCGAGTATTGCGCAGCAGGAACCCAAAACCACTGCTCGGCACTTGCGCCATTCTTATATGAGCTGAGAGACGAACCAGGAGAACAGAACCAGTGCTTGTAGGCGCAATGTCTGTCTGTGCCATATATGCGTCCAAACCAGTCAGTTTTAACCTTGCAGTTAGTCCAACCCTTACTAAGTGCAACTGGATAAACCCTGTCACCGTCCACAGTCCATCCATAGTCACTCTGGCCGTCTGTCTCTTGCGAACAATAATAAAGATATGTCTGGCCATAATTGATGGTGGCGTATTGATTATAGACAGCAGCGACATACTCGAGGTTCAACTTGTCATGCGTAAGCCCTCTATGGTTGAGCCGCATATGAACGTACCAGTCGTTGCCATCAATCCAATCAGAGTTACCTGCGATGTCGCCACTAAGCCAAATGTTGGAATCAGCCGCGTAACTCATAGACTACACCCTCTGAATCCAAATACCGTTCTTGGTCCACGTAGATGGAGCGGCTGTGGCTTGATTCTGCAACGTAGTATGCCCAGCTTCAATCGTGTCGCCTGTCGCCCAGATGTAATTCCAAGAGGTCCACCCTGCAGGACCGAAGTGCAACCTTGTTGCAGCGCCGCCATGATGCGCGATGTATATCTGAATCCACCTACTTGGAACTATCACAAAGCCGTAGGAATAGAGATCGGCTGGACCATTTGGGCCAGTCGTGCCATGCTCAACCTGATAGATGCCAACAGACAAATCGTTCCAGTTCGTCGATGACACGACACTGCCACGATAGGCAAGATTATTGTAGGCGTCTGCCGCAGTCGTCGCACCTGTGCCGCCCTTCGTGATGGGCACAGTCTCGTCTGCCAAGGCACCTACCATGTCAGCGGTTATGGGGCTAAATGCCCCCCCCCCTTTATTGTACAAGATTTGAGCCATAAGCCACACTCCTTCTAAAAATAATCAAAAATAAAACGGGCATATTATTCATATACCCGTTTTATCAAAATTTTATTTCAAGAGCCAAAGAATTAATTTAACTCTTTATCCAAATTCTGGCATTTGAATTAGTTGGCGTGCTTGATCCTTCAACTACCACCTGATCTGCCAGTGTAGCATTTATGCTGCCGCTTTTAGCAGGAATCGTGATGGAACCTGTAACGGTGCCACCTGTGGAAGCCAAGGCCCCGACATTTGCGGCAGAAATCTTGGCATAGGTACCGTCTGCGGCCTTATAGTTGGCAGTAGCAACATTGTCACCTGTATTTATCCAAAGACCGATATGCGCATCTGTTGGCGTGGTAGTACCGACATAGACAGTCTGCACGTTGTCATTCAAATCCGCGAAATTCACAGCCCCGTCGGCAATCTTTGCACTGGTGACTGCATTGTCCGCCAACTTGGATGAGCCAACAGCCCTATCAGCAATTTTTGCACTGGTAACATTGCTGTCAGCAATCTTGGCAGTTGTGACTGCCAAATCAGCCAACTTCACACTTGTAACGTTGCCGCCTGCTATCTTGTCTGTGGTAACTGAGTTTGCGGCAAGTTTGGCCGCAGTGATAGCCCCATCCGCAATCATGGCAGTGGCAATGGTATTTGCGGCAATCTGCGATGCAGCAATGACACCCGTGACGTCAGCAAAGGGGTGCTGGTGTGCGGAAGGCGGATAGGTCGCAGGTTTGTTCGTCACGCCAGTCCAAGGTACTGCCGCAGCCGTTCCTGCCTTGTACTCTTGGTAGCCAGCAGCACTGCCAAGTTTTGTCTGGTCAACTACGATGTACATGACACCTGTGTCAATCTGAAGCACAGAGTCACCAGTCTGCACGTTGTCTGCCGTCAACTTGAAGCGCTCGGTCTCGGAATTCACCTTTACCAAACGCTCTAGTGCGCCTTGCGGCAGACGCGCCAAATCGATTGTGCCCGTCAAGGTACTTGCGGCAACTTTGTTGAGTTTCAACTCAATATTAGCCGAGCCGTCAAAGTTAGCGCTAGTGGCAGAATCTCCTGCACTGACACTGATAGAACGTGCGGCCTGCAATTTAGACGCTGTTGACGCATTGCCATTGACACTGCCAGTCAAGACCTTGCCGCTTGGAATAGTTGCGCCGTTTCCAAGAGTCACAGAGCCATTGAACGTGACTTGGCTTGCAACTGTCTGTGCGGCACTTGCTATCTTGTCAAGTTTGTTGTTTGTGTTGTCCTGTACCGCCTTCACAGCAGCAGGAGTGGCCGCTGTCATGCCGCTGGCCGCATTCGCGGTGCCATTTGTGGCGTCAGAGAGCTTGACGTCTCCCTGTATCTTATCGGTGGCATCTGGAGCCACATAAATTGGCTTGAACTTGCCATCAACAGGGTCCTTCACCTTTGCGACGAAGTTCAGCCTCTTGTTCTCATTTGGCACCTGGTGCCACCTCCTTATTCCTCCTCGACAGAATACATGATGTCAATGGTGCTGCCAAAGGGCAAGTCTTGCAATATCTTCACTGTAAGACTTGCAACATTCATGCCATCGAACTCAAGTATGTCTGTGTCGTTTATCCTGAACCTCGACGTATTGCCGCGAGAGTCTGTTATCTCATAATCCGTTGGTAACGCCTTCGAAGTTGTTTGAGCCAACGGCTCCCTAAAGGGAGCCTGAAGGCCGATGTGAACGTATCTATATCCCACTTGCGGCCTGACTTCGAAAGTCTGTCCCGCAAGAAAGGAACCCTTGTATTGAATAAGTTTCATTGCCTATCACCCCGCGTAAGTGGAGTCCCAATAGGCAGGAATCGCATTGTCACTAACGTTGGAATACGTGAACACATCAAACAAAAGGCCGCGATTCCTCAAGTTGTTCAAGTCAGATGCAGAATATGCATCATGTTCTACCATCAAGACATCCCTTGTGTTTGAATCACCAAAGGTGCCAAGATAAAACCATGTATTATTCTGATAGTCATAGGCAAAGAACATCGTGTTTGAGTTGGGTATGTCCTCATTCGTATAAGCGATGATCTTACCAAGCAAAGACTTGTTCACTTGGTTATTGCCCAAGTCATTCGCACCAAGGCCACCTTGGTACATGTCATTTAGGAACTTGACTATCTGAGCAACGTCAGTCTCCTTGCCTTTGACGTTCAGGCCAACCAAGATGCCAGCATCGTCTTTGATACTGCCAAAGTCTTTCCAATAGTGATTATCAATCTGACCCGCAGAATTATAGACATTGGTCACCCAACCCTCACCAGCGCCTCTCTGTGCGGGGTCGCTATAGAGAACAAGCAGGTGCCAGTCTTTTGGCGTGCCCTTATAATCAGCATTGCGCACGACCACATCGGCAATAGAGTTTAGCGAGTCGCCAATGGCAAGCGCTATGTCTCGGGTGTTATATTTTACCTGAATATGCTTGTCAGAGTCAAGACCAGTGCCTAAGGACACGTTGTCAATCTTTTGTATCTGGAAATCGTCGTCAGAACCAGATTTCTTCAGTTTGATGGAGTCCCCAGTATTGTAGCCAAATGTTATGCGGCCATCCGCAGAGGCAGACGCATTCGTGATGTTAGCAATGGCCTTTGCGAATGTTGTCTTTTCACCAGCGGTATTTGTAAAGACGAGATCGCCATTTTCGGCAATCTCGACACTCTTGATGTATTTCAGTTGCCAAGAAGACTGGCCACCATCAATGACGTCGTTGTTATATGTGATTGTTAGCATGCCATCTGCATCATTGAAATCAACGTTCGTCACCCAAGTGAGAAGTTTGCTTTGTTCAGTGTCAACAGTAGAGTTGTTTTCCCCGCCAGTATGCGTGTAAGTAACAGTACCATCTGACGCAATTGACATTGACTTGACCCAAGAGAGCCTGGTCACATATGGTTGACCATAGTTGAACGTCTCGGTATACTGACCATTATCAGTAAGTGCGACGTCATCCACCCAACGGATAGCGTTCGTGAACACCTTATCATCATCATGAGTATAAGAAATGGTCAACGTACCATCTGATGCAAGCGCAATGCCTTTTACCATATTATAATGACCAACGTATATTGAAATAGGTGTTGGGTTCAGTTGCTTATCATAATAGTAGAAATCGAAGGTAAGCACCTGACGACCAGCCTTTGCATCGTCTGCGCTGATTGGTGCTTTTTTCGTATTGTCAAAGGAGACTGTGCCATCTGCCTGCACGTTGATTGCAGACATGTCATAAATGCTCTTGTAATTGCTTTCATTGAGCATGACTACTTTGAGGTTTCTTAGGGTGTCTCCCTTGATTCCCTTCGGTATTCCTATTTTCCATTCATTATAGTACGGATGCTCTAGTGAGTCAATCCTTTTTATAAAAGAACTTTCAGATTTTCTGGCACCTTTTTCGTCATATTGAGACACAGTCTCGGTTCGCATCTCTTGAACAAGATAGGGAATTTCAAAACCGACATAAAACCAAGAGTCTGCATCTGCATTGTCCTTGCGGATGTTACACCATGTCCAACGAATGGTGTCGTTGAATGTGCCGTCATCCTTCTTACCAGGAACAAGGCCCACCTTAGAGGTGCTGTAATCATCAACAACAATGTTACCATCACTTGCGGTGATGTATTTGCCATTCTCATCCTTGCCTATTGGGAAGCGACGATACTCATATTTGCCAAGTTTTTCCTTGGAAATTTTCTCGACTTCCTCAATGGTGTTCATCTGAAAATAAGGTGTGCCACTAGAGGGACCAACTATCTGACCAATGTATTTCTTACCACTTGCATTGTTCGAGGTGGCAATGTCACGCTGATATATCTTGCCATTGTCGGCATCATTCTTGTTGGGAGTGTCAATGAGACAATACTCGCCATACCAGACATCCCTATATGCCGCACCAGCACGGAACTTCTCTTCCATGTCTGCTACAGACTTGAAAGATGCCTTGATAATGAAACTTACTCCTGCATGGCCACCGTATAACGAGTCCATAAAAATTTCCTCCTCTCTTTATTTGTTATCGTAAACATAATCTACGCTGAAATTGTCGGCGTAACTTTGTGCTACGATACCAAGAGAGGTGATTGGTAGCACATCCAATTCATATTGGCCGCTTGCACCAACGCGAATCTCCTCACCATTGACAGCCATGAGAAGCCCAGAATGACTGTTCACACCAATGCGGCTAAGCGTCTTGTCCTTGTTCATGTTATCAACAAGGTTATTCAACTTCGATAGGCCGCAAGAGAATTCATCAAGTTTGATTGTGCGACCATAGTAACGCTCACTAGTCGCAGCATCAAGATTCTCGATGTTATAGTCAATTGGCTGACGTGACATTTCAAAAACTATCTTGGAAAAGCCGTCATCAACTGGGCGGAACACCATATCAAACTCGTCATAGTTCGCGCCAATCTTATTCAACCAAGTTGCGGCCAATGAAACGTCGTTGTAACGAGTGGTCCTTGAGAGTTTCTTGCCATCATAGAAGTAATAGTTCCTTGACACGCTATCAAAGTAGACCGCATTCTCTACCTTGTTCGCGTCAAAGGTGGAATAATCCAAGGGTATCATTGCCCGCACAGTCTCAGGCTCTTGACCATCGCCATAGAGAGCAACGGTATAGGAACTGCTCGCAACATTGCCCCGCATGACAGTCACCGATTTGAGGAATTGATATACCTCAATATCACCTCCCTGCACTTCTGGTTTCACAAGTTTAACTGTGAAAACGTCTGTATAGTTGGCATCCTGCGGGATTCTCGCCTTCAGATAATAGTCTCTGCCCTTCTCAAGAGGGGCACCAAGAAGTATGCCAACGTCTCTAAAGTTACTAGAAACATCTGAACCTACGATAGACATAGAGGAGGCAATGTATTGCGGCTTCACAGCGATGTCTGTCATGCAAGACGACTTGCCAGCAAAGCGATACTGCCCAATGACTTGGCTCACTTCCTACCTCCTTTTATATCATTGTATATCCAAAAACATACCTAATTTATAATAAAAAAGAGGACAAGCCTATTACTAGGTCTTGCCCTCTTGTATTAGCGCTTAGAGACGCATTCGTTGAGTGTCACAGACATCGTTCCGCCAACGTCAAATGGGATGCTCATGTTCTGAATCATGAAGTCACCATAGGTGTTAGTCACTTTGTCATTGATAGTGACCCTTGAGTTTGGTTCAAGATAATATATCGGCATTGCTGTCAGAGACAACGTCCTCTGATATGTCGTGTGAGTATACAGCTCAAACGTTATTTGGTTATACGCATCATTGTGATAGCCACCAGTAGCCAACGCATTGAAAATGTCCCCCCGCACTTGTGTCCAAGACTGGCCTGCCTTTGTCGCCTCTTCCCGCAATTTCTGCAACTTACTGGCGTCCTCGTCACTGAGGTCAGTATTCAAGAACACCACATCGGGTATCTCAGGCTCAAACAAGCAATTGACATCCTCGTCCACCTTCACGTCTGTCCTGCGGCCAATGTTAGAGACACTAAACTGCCCAAGAGCGGAGGAAGAGGAGTCTATGATGTCAAGGAAGAAGTTGCCGTCATATAGGGATGCAACAGTTGTTGTTCCATCCTTGTTTGTCTCTTGGGCAAAGTACTTGTGGTTCACGAGGTCATATATCTGCGGCCAATATGCCGCAAGTTCCTCATAATAATAGTTCTTGTCTATCGCATAGACGCTTGCCGTCACACCTTGCATGTAAAGTTCTGTGCGCCAGTCTGTCGTAGTATAGAAGTCAGAGTATGTGACGGTATCTATGCCTGGATAATACTTCACTACCTCAAGTTCTTTCCATGTGCTATCGTCCCAAATACTTGCGGTACTGCCCATAAGATAGACGCTATTGAACTCGCCCTTTTCAGGAAGGGCATCAACCAAAATGGGGACAATCGCCTTTTGAACATTTGTCCGCAATTCCTTATAGACAAGAATGTTCTTGTAATGATTACCAACAGCAGGACGCTTGTCAATTGCCAAATGATAGCGCACAACAGAACTTGTATTTGTCAATGTGTTCTTACGGGTACCCTGAATGACAAAGTCATTTTTCACGTCCTCGTACTTTGGGGTAACGTTGATGGACAAAAGGTTGCCATTGTCCTTAAAGGTATAGATGCTCTTTGGAATCGCCACGTCAACGAGATAGTTATTCTCGTTCATGTCCTCCGCAAGAGTGGTTGCTTGCGTAGTATTCAGATAGTTTTTTATCTCCCTGAAATGGAAGACGCCAAACACATCGTAGAAATACTCGTAGTTTCCAAGAGCAGACTTGATTTTGTCAAGGATAGTAACACAAGTGTCTCCCGCATTTGCGGTCAAAGACTCTCCTGTCCAGACAAAGTCATCATAGATATATCCGACATCCATGCCTGTTGTATATACTCTCGCATCTGGCCTATTGGGATTCTCAAGACTTGTCACCATGTAATAGTCTTTAGAGTCATTGGAAGACTTCCACATATAAAGCGGACTTGTGCCGACCCATCTGACGATACGCTTGATGCGCAAGTCAACATCCTCTATGACTATGCGACCCAAGTCCTCTCCGCCAAAGTGATTCACTACCTCTTGAATTATCCTATAGATTGGCACCTTGACGCTGGCAGTCGAGCCATCGTCAAGTTGGGTGTCTTCCTCATCCAAGATAGTGCTTGCGGGGAACGTACCACCAGCAACGCCATTGAGCATTGCCATCTTGTCTATCAAAGACAAGGAGATATTGACGGCACCAGTCGCGCTTGAGTTACAGGTGCAAGATTTGATGAAAAACAACCCCTGCGGAAACCACAATATAGGATACTCGGAGTATTCCTTGGTATAGTTCTTTATGCCAACCTCAACAAACACCTTCTTGTTGATGGCAAAGTCATCGTCAGCATCATCAACAGAATACCCTTGAGCACTGACAGAAGTGGTCAGAGAGCATGTGCGGCGAATAGAAGAGGAACCATCCATGGAAATAGAACCGCCTGACACTTCTCCCTGTATCTCCTTGATGGGATTTTCGTCCCAATCAAGCAACGTCAATCGCACGTATCTCTTTTGGTTGACAAACTCGTCAAGTTTCGCCAAGAAGGCGCGGCGGGTAACGCCCGTGTTGGCATTCTCATAGTAGGAATCCTGAAGATATGGATACTTCTTGTACACCGCCGCACCTCCCTATGCTATCTCTATCTGCATGACATCACCATAGTAATTTATGTCGCCTGTGATAGGGACCTTGGCGATTGTCATGTCATCTCTTTCTACAAGACGATAGAATTCCTCGTCTATATAATAGATATACTTGAATCCTGCCACAGTATAGACACCATGCACTTGCGGCTTTACTATATCTTTCAAAGAAGCGAATGTCTGCCCTGATTCTGCATACTGCCAATCACGACAATAGCGCACCTGAGACCAGTTGACTCTTTCCATGGCCCTACCCGAGAAGTACAGGTCTTGTACCTTAGAGTCCTCTAGGAAGTGCAAGACGCCAGTCTCCCCAACCAAATATTCATTATAGGTATTCTCGTCTTGGTATTTTATGTTGACAATAGCAAATGGCGTAACGTCAACACAAATACCCTTCCACCATTGCATCTTCTGAAAACTCTTGTTGGGCTGGGTATAGGTATACTTATTTCTGATAGACTCGCCCAGATAGAAGTCTGGGGCGAAACTACCTCTTGTCTGTCCCACGATAGTCCTATCAACCTGGGTGCTTGAGATATGTGAGCCAGAACTGTTTGCTTCTTTATAGGTAACGACGTATTCCAAGGTCACATTGTCCTTTTGCGGAAAATGCAAGGAAGTCACCGTGACATTGCTTGGTACCTGATAATAGCCCTGCGGGCCGACAAAAAACACGCGAGAATTGTCACCTGTGTTATTGTTTATTTCAAAACAATAACCAAGCATATAGTTCTTTTTTTCCGCATCTGTGGCATTGGTTGGCTCATCGTCTGGTATCTGGATGATATTTCCGTAGCCATTGGTGTCAACCTTGAACAGATGCGGCTTTGAGTTGAACCTTATCTTGACGTTCGTCAAATAGGGGTCTTGTGGATTCTTAGAAGACAAGATATTAGAAGACGAGATTGACACGCCGTTTGACCCATAACGAGTTTGCAGGTTAGCCCACACGCACTCAGACACCACGTTTACCTTGTCCTCATAGGCTCCCAAATCAAGTTGATAAAGTTGACCAGGCTTGGAGACTGTGATGAATTCAGGTGTGGGGTCAGGCCCTTGACCGCTACCACCTGTTACAGACGTGTCTATCAATGTCCTCGGATAGATTCCAAGAGTATCAAGATTCTCAAGTGACGTACCGTCAGCAATCTCATACATGGTAGCAGAGAAATCATAAAGTCTGCGGCTAAGTGTGGCGTTCGGTGTCAAAGATACATCAGTTAGCATGACAACGACCAAACCCTCAGCCATGGAACGATAGAGTTTCGGTTCACCGTCATTCAGCCACTCAACAAGTTCTTCTCTGAAACCTCGCTCCCAAAAGTCATTGTAGTTCTCTGTGACAAAAGAGTCTCGGAAATTCTCTTTTTCCCATGCCTGATAGTCCTCATATCTGTTGCCAAAAAAATCTTCCTTGTTTAAAAACAGACCGAACTCATCCTCTTGGGTAGAGATTAGCCCCGAGATGGAGAACTGCTTGTAGTGCATGACCGCATTTTCAACGAACTTTGGGTAACGGCCACCAAGAGTGTCAACTTTAGTCCTGTTAACCACAGGCTTCACACTTGAAATCTTGTAATTGAACTGCAAATCCATCTGCCTGTCTTCTCTAGACAAGAAGGCGTCAAAGAATTGCGGAAAGATGATGGGAGAGCGGAATACTTGCGTCAAACCACCCGCTGAGTTCTCCAACTGCGCAGAATAACGATACCAAACTCCGCTTCCCACCGTATTATCAGAGATGGTTATGTCAAGTGGCCCCGCTACCTTGGCAGAGTATATCACCTCCCAGTCCTTGAAGTCAGACAGACTAGAAGAACGCTTGATGTAAAGCAAGCCAAAGACAGATTGCTCGTTTTTTACCGACACAGTGGCAACACCTGTCTCGTCATTCATGTCAACTGCCACATCAGGCTTGAAAGAATCATCTGCGATGAACTCAGCTATCTTGAAACGATAGTTCTTTGTCATCTCATAGCCGCTCTTGGTTGATGTTGTCAAGCGTATCGCAAATGTCTGAATGATTTTTGTGTCTAACCCTGACAAGTCCAAGAGAGCATCAATGACATTGGGGTTTGTCAAAGTAGAGGTATAGACGGTCTTTCCTTCCAGAAGCGTGGCATTGTCATCTTCTGCGGAAACAATATCTGCCTTATAAGAAGACATCGTCTCCTTCTCATCGTTTGCGGCAAAAGACATCTGACCAGAGATATGAAGCACGCCTTTGTTGAAATAGAGAACTTTGTCTTGGTTTGATTCCAAGTCAAATGGTCTTATGAGCACTTGTGGCTCAGAGATTGGCCGCAAAAGCAACACTTGCGACCACTCAGAGAAATGTTCCAAGTTCTCTGTGAGATAGGCATTGTCAAATACCCCACTCAAAGGCGCATCGGCATTATCAAAACGAAGTTGCAGTTTATAATATTGGTTATGTATCCACTCATCCCCAGCAATTTCGGAAGGCGAGATGTCAACATAGTACATGCCCGCATCTGTGTCATAGGAGAGGGGCTTGAAAAGAAGCCCCACTCCTGCCTTGATTACGTTCTCGTTGCTCTTTTGGTTCGTAATGATGACATGCACTCTTTGAATGTCGTTCGAAGAGTTATAGGAAGACAGCGAGAAGTAGATTCTCAACGTGCTTGTCACGGGAAACGCTGGAGCAAATGTGCTGGAGAATTGAGGAGGATACAATTGGTTCAAGATGCTGATTGCCATATCATATCCTCCTCAATGTTACAAACCGTTGGTCTCACTGGTGTCTAACCAAAGAACCACCTTGGAGTTCTTAGGCTCAACGCCACCAGCATAAATAAAGTTTGCATTACGCATGAAATTCAGATAGGAATCAAAGAACTGCGTAAGCGTGTAGTTGGTTCTTCCTGCGCCAGCATCGACTACATCGTCAAATGTCGCACCAATGTTTGTCGTACTGGTAATATAGCCAGAGTCATCCTTAATGGAGACTTGATGGACAAGTTTCTTAGTCGCCACTGGCCTCTTCCTCCTTCGGCTCTTGCTCGTTTACCGCAGTCTCGGCAGTCACAGCCTGAATGAACTCTTGAACCACTTGGTCTTTGAGAGAAAGAATTGCTTTGTTCAAAGCGTCTTCCATCAGGCTGGCAGGAATCTGATTCTGTGTCATAAACCAATTTGTCCAAGAGACGACCGCAGATTGCGTCTCCAAACGTTGCTGTTCATGTGTCATATCCTTTTATCTCCTTTTTTTTATTAAGGCAACTGAACGGGAGCAGAAGTGCGTATTGCACTTAGATCAGTCACGACCCTAATGTGAGAAACATCTTGGCCATCAATTTGATACGTATCCCACTGGTTAAGAACTCGGTGGCTATTATTTCGTGCATCCCAGTGTCCGTGATTATTAAATGTACTTTGAGAAATATAATTACTATCAACCCAAGACTCAGACGCAAAGGTCTTAGAGTTACGCCAAGACTCAAGAGAAGAGCAGCGATTCTCAACAGCAGTTACAGAATTCTTCAACAGGTTTAGATACCAATAGATATTATCTAAGAAAGCATTTATCGAAGTTGATGTACCGCTAGCCCAAGAGCCACTTTGATAAGTTCTAGAATCATTAAAACATATGTCCGCGCCATAAATGTTATTATTAGACCAAATCCAGTCATCACTATAAATAATTTTATCAGCCTTCAAAGAGAAATTGTACCGACCATCAGAAAAACCGTTGCCAGTAAAATAACCCCACTGAGTATGAAAGCCATCATCTATTCGTACAACTGCTCTATCTGAAACGCTACCGATACTCTCAGTTGTGGTCCAAACGGAACCTTGTCCAGAAGACAAACTAAAAGATGAGGCCGTTCCGTTAGTTTCGCCATTTGGCGGCATCAGTGATAATCCAGAACTAGTCTTATTTGAATACTTATTGTAATTAGAAGTAAGAACGATACCTTCTGCACCAGTATTTGTAATATAGACGTGACCGCCTTCTGTATCTCCTCCGCCACCATTTTTGATAGTAATACTATTTGGAGATTTTATCATAATATCATCGGCAGAACCAAAAGTAATAGACTGTTTTCCACCTCTATCAAGTTTCAACGCTAAAGTACTCATCTCAAGAGTACTCTTATTGTCTCCAGTGCCGCCAATAGCAACAATCTTGTTGGTGGCGGCCAGAGAGTCTTGTCCAGACGTGGTTATTGTGCGGCCATTCTTGTAAATGCCAGTTACAAGACCACTGGCTGTAACAGATAATGGATGTCCTGTTGTCGCTCCAAAAGACATGGAAGTGGCCTTGGAAACGTCAACATCAAGACCATTTCTTGTCTTGAATTCTGCATTCGCCGCAGCAGGCATCTTCAAATATACATCAGAATGTCCAAGCGATATTTCAGAAGAAGAAATTTTCAAAGCATGATTTGAGAACTCTTTTGTCTGTTCTTCTCTCGTGCTTTGAGGAGACGCATACAACTCAACATTCTTGCCATATATTTTGAAGGGTCTGTCGTATTCATCAGAAATCTGAGAACCCGTTGATAAGAACAATGTATCTTTGTTATCATCGTCCTTATTCACGTTGTCTTGATTCTTGACATAGAATTTCAAGATATTCTTTGTTCCATAGGCAAATTGCGCACCAATATACTTGTTATCACTTGCGGTCTTGCCAAAAGCACCAACCTTACCAATGCCCATTGAGGACTCTTGGTCTTGAATGGCGTTGGTATAGAACTGGCCCGCAGAGTTGATACCGACAAGTGGATAACGCGTGAACTTGGGAAGCCCTTCGTCTGTCAACTCTTGATTGCCATTAGCGTCAAGATAGGGTGTGTGACGATAGATAGAGAAGATAGACGTTTTCATTGGGTCTATCTCTACCTCAAGACTGTCGCCGTCCTTGAGCGCTGCGTTCGCAGAGTCAAAGTCAATATCAGAACTAAAGCGAGTCAGTGGAATCGATTTGATAGAAAGATATGCTGGGTTTGCTCCAAGAATGGCACCTTGCGAATAGGGGTCAAAATTCAAGGTAGCATTGTCAACTCTATATTTGCTCTCGCCAGTGTAACTTTTATAATTCTGCTCGGGATTGTTGTTGCCAACTAACTTCTCAGGAGCATAGTACTCTTTTCTGACTACGGAAGCATTCCTAGTGTCTCCAACAGACTCACTCCATGTCTTGGTTGCCTTGTCATACACCTGAGCATCATAGATGCCTGTGCCTTTGCCTTGGTCATCTTTTTGCTCAACAGAACGCATAACAGGAGCGGTTGACATGTTATAGAGAACACGAGAGCCTATATTCCAAGCGCCGATAGAAGAAGTGCCGCCAGGAACAAGTTTGATGCGGCCTTCGGTATACCTGTTTTGAGCACTCGCCTCATCTTCAGGCAAACCAAAAGTCGCGTTACCAGTCTCAGAGTCTAACCAGATAGATTGCTTACCATGGCTGTAGCCTAAAAGACCAATGGCAGTAGACTTCTTGTTTTGTGCGTCGGGATACGTCTCAGCCTTGCCCATGACAATGCCTGTGAACTTGTTCTCAGAATCCTTCTCGCCAGCACCGACTTGCGGCGCAAGGATATAGTTAGAATCCTCATTTATCTCTATCTTGTTGCCATCCCAGGCATTGAGGGAAGACAATCCATAGGTATTGAGTGAGATATGAATGGGGAGATAAAATTCTACCTCGGCGTTGCCATCAACACGAGCACTTTCCTCAACATTCTCGGCAAAAATAAGACCGTGAATTCTGTTATTGACATACGCGCCATCATAATTGTCATTTGGCTTCACGTATACATGGTCAAATACCTTCTGAATATCACGTGTCTTGGTCTCGCCATCTTCTTCGTACTCTTCCTTTATAGTGTAATTCAGGTCCTGAGCAATGATGGTCGAAGACTTCTTTATGCCATCTTCCTCAGTGTAAAGAGTAAATGCAGCGGTGGTTGTGTCATCATTTGCACCACCCTCTGCCCGCAAGATGATATGACGATTGCCTATGTCTCCGAGAGAGAAGAAAACTCCTTGGTTCTCATTATACAGCGGAAGACGCCCATCAGCATTGTAAAGAATATTTTTGAGGGTCTTTGTCTTGTCAAACTTGATATCATAGACGGGAAGACCAAATCTGTCATTGCCAACCTCTGTCACAACACTTCTGTGATGGTCAATGACGGGAACAGGATAGAATGCATAATATGTCTGCTTGTCTGCGCCTTCGTCTGCGGCAACTGTTGCACTTGCTCTGACTATCTGGTTGGTATTCCAACCCTTACCAACCTCGCCCCTTTTGGTGAAGTCATAATTGATAACACCATTTGCCGCAATCGACATGTAGTTAGTCTTATTTGCGTTGCCTGACATCTTCCAAGAGACAGAAGACTCGTCTACATCTAGAAGATTGTTTCTGTTGAACAACTCAAATTTCAAAGGCGCGACATTTTTGGCATTCCCATTGTTGAACTCCCAATAGGCGACATCAACTTGCCTGCCATCAACTTCCTCTGTCTTGTAAGAACCATCTGCATTCAACTGTGTCATGGTTCTGATGGAGAAGAGGGTATCTTTCGGCGCTGTCTTTGGGGAAATCTTGGCGACGACGTCTGTCCCGTTTGTGCCATTGTCACCTATCTTCGCAAAGAAGAAATCGGTATCCTTTGTGTATTCTACCCCCTGATAATCGACAATACACGTCAACTGATTGTTTAGGGCAAAATAATCATAGGAATCTTGGATAGAGAAGAGACACGTCTGTTGCGGCAAAAGTTCAATCTTTGAGTTTGCCTGATTCATTGTCAGATTTTTGGGAGTGACAATAAGTGTGCTCTCAAGTGGGAATCTCCAAGAGACGGTATATGTCTCATTGCTCACCTCAAGACCTGCTGGGTCATAGAAGTGACAGGCAAGTGGCTTTATTTCTATCGGGTCTGTATAGCGCTCATTTGTCGGACTGACACCGCTCTCGCTATACTGGAATACTTGATTGCCGTTCTCTATGATAATGGAGTATGCGGCAACCTCTGCCTCTGTCTCATTTCTTAGGGTGATGGAAGCAGAACCGACAAAAAAGGACTCGGCAGTGGAATTCTCCTTCATAAAGACCGAGCAGGAGAAGATGGCACTGTCAGTTATCTTGCTGACGGGGTAGGTCAAGACATTGCGATTGAATTCAACACCATCCATGGCTGTTATCTGAGACTTGATGATAGCCAAATCAGAATAGGTTGGCTTTTTCTCCACCTTGGGATCATTGAACTGCCGCATAAGTTCTTTGTATTGCTTCTCTAATTCTGACTTGCTTATGGTGAAGTTCGTGACAAATCCACTGGTATCAGTCATGCTCCAAGAGAAGTCAAACAGGGAATCATCTTTGCCTAAGTCAACTTCAAAGTCTTTGTCCTTGCCATTCACAAAACAGGTGAGAATAGGTACGCCTCTGTCAAAGGCAAACTTTGTACCAAGATTAGATTTTATCTCTATGCTTCTGCTACAAGCCTCGTTATAGATGGAGAACTTCTGCTTCAGAATTATCTCTGACTTATAGACTGCAACCACGAGATATTTATTCTCATAAGCCCTGTTGTTATAGGCAGACAACGTTATCTGCTTGTTATTGTCCAGGTTTTTGAGATACTTCCATCCTGCTCCACCATACATATGATAGTCCTCAGAAGTAGAAGACACCCTGTCGTCCTTGGCAAACCAATAGTAGGTGGTTGAATCAGAAAGGTCTGTGGTCTCACTCTTCTTTATAGAACAAAGGACAGTCAACTTCTCATCTGCGGTCGTTGTCTTGAAGATGGCGCCTTGCGGCGTAGACACTCGCAAGACATACTCACCATTCTTGGCCTCTATCTTTCTCAGACCATAAAACTCTATGTCCTTGAAGAAAATGTCAGGTCCCCAAAGGTTTGCCTGGTTTATATTGTCTGCATCTACATAGTCCTGACAATATGCCATGATAGATTCCACGTAGAGAAACGTGTCCTTGTCAAAGGAGTAGATATTGTATTGGTCAGTCCAATTCTCATATAGGGTGGGATTGCCAGTCATCAAATCCGAGTCAATGGAGTAGGACACATGACGAATGGCCTGTTCAGGTAGGTCGTCACTGTCCGCATAGTCCTTATTGCGGAAAGCCAACACCATCTGCAAGCCATACTTGCCACCTTTGGAGTTACGATGGGACTTTGGAAGCCTTGTTTTGAACGACCCTTCCAATAGCACAGCCTCAGCATCAGAAAGATAACTCTTCAATTCCTCTTGGTTCACGTTGATGAGGCTGGGATTGTCAGGGTCCTCGTCTCTCTGATAGAGCATCTGATACTCTGTCTTGAGATAGGAGTGAAGGCCGCACACAGGTTCTTTGTCATGATTGTCTACGCTATTGCGGCCAATCATGTTGTAGTCGCTCAGAAGCGAAGAGACAAACGTTATGTTCTTGTCATCTGTAACATTTGTGGCCTTGCCTATGATGGTCTTGCGAGCCGAGAAGTCGCCTTGCGGCACAAGCACATAAACACTTTGATTGCGCTCATAGTTTGCGCCATCTTGTGCATAGGCCACAATTGTACCACCATTATAAGAAACCTTGTACTCTTGCTTCAATGCGTTTGAGCAGGCGACAATTCCTGCCACAATCGTCTTGTCTCTGTCGAGGTTCTGGACGCGATTGTTGACCAAATAGTCGATAGCGTCAAGTATGGACTTTTGGTATTTGCTCTCGTCAGCCATCCTCGTCTCCTTTTCTCTCCAAAAAAAATAGGGGCGGAGAGCATTACGCTCCCCGCCCAATTCAATCCTTTTATGCTCTATTATTATACTAAAAAAACAGGATTGACGTTTTCTTAGTTTAGCCCATATCGGCCAATGCGCTTTCCAGTATATTGAATTGCCGCATTCGCAAGGTCGTTGAGGGCAGTCTTGATTTCCTCCGCGCTCGTCGCGTTCGGGAACTCGGCATTGACATTGACCGTCTGGTCAATGTTTCCATTTTGCCCTGCCAAAGATTGTTGTATTTCAGAGACTTTCGTGCTCCAAGCATTGTACCTGTCAGCGAGGTCAGCCATGATGCCGTTGCTGCTCATCTCTCGGGCCATTTCCCGCACGTACTCTACAGCCTTGAGGATGTTTGCAGTGTCAGTCTCGTTGAGCACAAGTTCCTTCTGGTGAAGGATTGCAAGTTTGCCATTCTTTGCGTCGGAGTCAAGACCTTCCGTCTCGGACCAGGTACCAGTGTAGCCACCTGTATCATAACCCAAGAGGTTGTAGGAACTATAAGACATAGAGTCATAGTTCACAAGGTCTGTTGCAGAACCGCTCCATACCTTCTGGTTGATGATATCCTGTACCTTCTGGGCAAAGTCAAAGCCATAGCCGTTGGTTAGTTTGTCACTACGGGTTGGATTGTTGCCCCAACCAGACTTTTGCCCAAATGTCCAGATTGACTGCGCGATGCCATAGGCAACGTCATCAGACGAACCACCGACGCCACCTGCACCACCGCCAGAACCGCTACCGCCATTGTTGCCATAGGCTGCATTATACTTTGCCTCACTTGCGGCCAACTGGTCAGAGAGGTCCGCGTTTTTGCGCTGCTCAGCTTGTAGACTAGACTCAAGGTTGTTTACCTTAGACTGATACTCGCCCATAGCATTATTAAGGTCTAACACCCTGCTCTTATATTCATCAAGTTGCTTCTCATAACCCTTGAGCGTACCGGAAGAAGCCTCAAGTTTGTCGATAAAGCCAGAGGTGGACGCGGCCAAGTCATCAGTTGCGGTCTTTGCCGCGTTGATGACATCAGTCATGTCACTGAAATTCAGTCCGACTTGTTTACCCAAGCTCTTTGTCTTGTCCGCATAGTCTTTTGCATTGTCAACCAAACCATCAAAGGTCTTGTCGGTAGCCTGATTGAATTGGTCAAGATTGCCAAGCCACTGAGAGATGGCATCACCCCAACGAGTGTCAATTTGAGAGAAAGCCTTATCATTACCATTGATAATCTGGTCATAGACATCATCAAGACCGCTCTTGTTCTCATCGGTCATCATCTCACACATGCCGATGAAGTCCTGGATGATGTTCTGTTCGGCCTCGCTCAACTGATCCGCAGTGCCAGCCAAGTACTCTTTCAGAGAAGCGATGATCGTCTTTGTGCGGTCAGTCTTCTCTTCAAGCGTGAGATTCGCATTTGTCCAAATGTCAGAAATCATGGACTTAGCATCTTGGAGAGCAGACAGGGAGTCATCCTGTGTTTGTTTTATCTGGTCCTTGGAAAGGTTGTATGCATTGTTCTGCGCGTCCAAAAGGTCAGATTGTGCGTTCTTGACATCGCCCTCGTTTGCTGTGTAGACGTAAGAGTAGTTGCCCTGCGTGTCTCGCCGCAGTTTCATCTGGCTCTTGTTGTTTTGAGCGTCTTGAAGAGCAATGGTCTTTTGCAGAATCTCAAGTTGGGCATTGGCATAGTCAACGTCATATTGCGAGAGTTTGTTCTTAGACCTCAGCATATTGAGTTGCTGATTCATCTGGTCAGTTATCTTCTGTTGGGTAAGAAGATTGTCAGACTGGTCTAGCAAGTCAAGGTATTTCGCTTGCAACTTCTGAATGTTATATGCGGAGTTCGTCTTGTCAAGATACTGGTCCTCATTGCGATTGATGAGTTCCCATTGGTCGCTCATCCAATCAAGGTCGGCCCCAAGAGGCGTATCCTTGAGCCAATTATCAAGTTGCTTGCTGACGTTGTTGGAATAGACTTGGTTCATCAAGTCCATAATGTCCTTGGTCTTGTCAAGCACTTGCGACTGTTTGTCGGCTATCTGGTCAGCGACCTCGTTCCATTGGTCAGACCCCTCCTCGAATGTTTTCTGAAGGTCTTCCAACACTCCAATAGACGCCTTCAAAGTATCAAGTTCCGCACGGCCATTCTTTATCTGTGCCTCATAAACGGCATTCAGTTTATCGTAGGCCTGGTCTCCGCTGACCATTTCTATCATGTCCGCATAGTGTTCAAGCGTATCATTGATATTGTCGAACTTGTCAAGTTGCTTGTCAATGGCATCACCAATGTTGTCAATTCCATCAATGATGTTGCTCTTGAGGTCATCCATCTCGCTCTTGAGGTCTTCGGCCATCGAAGTCGCAGACTCGAAGATGCTCTTGGCAACATCATAGAGGTCAGCAGAGTTCTCGCCAAAGATAGAGGAGGTGCCAGTTGTCTCAAACTGGTTTATCTGCTCCATGATGTCATTGAGGTTCTTCATTTCCATGTCAAGGTAGCCTGTGCCGCCAGCTTCAAGCGTACCATTGCCGAGATTGTTCTTGGCGTTCTCATACATCTGGTTACGACTGATGAGCCAGTTCTTACGCTCATTCGAGACACCAGACTGAGACATGGCTTCCTTGTTGTTCTTGATAAGTTCATCATAGTAGCCGTTCATGGCCACCTTATCCATGTCCCAATACTGCTTCAGCTTCTCGGCATTGGTTGCCATGTTGTTGAAAGGTTCGTCAAAGTCTGTGTCATGAGCAAGGCTGCGGAAGATGGCATTGAAGTCAATCAACGTCTCTCGCATGTCCTTCATGTCATCAACAGCCTCAACACTCTTCTTGAAGGCATTGATGCGAAGGTCCTCTATCTTGTCATAATAGTCCTCAATGTCCTTCAAAGACTCTTCGATAGTGGAGTTACGCAAATCATCATATTTACTAACGAGGTCTTTGAAGTCGTCATAAGATTTCTTTGCTTGCTCGGCAATCTTGTCTTGTGCCTCTTGGCCCGCTTCTGTCCCATCCGCATTATAAGCATCAATAGCGGAATTGTACTTGTTTAGTTGTGCGTAATAGGCTTCCTTGTAATTGGAGATATAACCCTCAGAGTCAAATTGCACACCATATGCCGCAAGTTTGCCCTGAAGTTCGCTTGCCTCCTGCTGTTGGAGTTCAAGTTTCTCCTTTTGCCATTTGACCTGCTGCTCAAGGATAGCCGCTTGTTCAGCCATATTATCGGCAAGTTTCTTGCCTGTGAGCCTGTCTTGTGCGTCTGCTAATTTATCTAAAGTTTTAGACAGACGGTCTAGATGTGCATTGACCTTTTCATAGCGGTCATACTCATCTTCTTGTTTATCCTTCGTCTTTGGAGAATAAGAAGAACCAGAACCCTTACCTCCGCCGCCAGAACCTTTTTTACCTCCGCCCGAAGAACTCTTTTTATTTGACCCTCCGCTAGAGCGAACAGGTGTATAAGAACCGCCGCCACCAGAGCTTAAAGAATTGATATGTGGCACTTTTGTCACAGACGATATTGACATTTCGGGTATATCAATACCGCCAATATCTACACCAAGCACATTAATAGGAATAGATGTCGCTGGAATCCTAAAAGCTTCAGCCGTTGATTCTTCATACGATAAATCGGGGTCAACATTAATAGAATTTAGATAATCATTTAGCTGCTTTGCCGATATATCACCATTTTCTAGCATGTTATTTAATGTATTGATAAAATCTGTATCATTAATACTGGCATATGGTTCAATATTCATACTAGTAAGTTCATTGGCTTTTTCAATAAGATAATCAGCTTCGCTTGTATCACAGCTAAAAGAAGCTACAATTTCAGTAGCAGCAGCAGCTCTTAATTGATTAAGTGCATCTACATCTCCATCGGCAGCTTGCTGAATAAGAGATAAATTATCGACAATAAATTGAGAAGACAAGTCATCAGAAGAAACATTCACCAAATCAGCAACAGCATCTTTTACTGTCCCAATAGCTTCGGCATAATCAAGGCTTTCTTTATCTCCTGATGCTAAAATATCTTTATTATCTTCAAGCGCCGTTTGAAGTTTTCCCATTCCTTTTTGGGATTGTATAGCCATAGTGGCTAAATCATCAAGAGAATCATTGTATCCATCAAGATTTTTTTGCGCTTGTCGTGCTGCGTCTGAATCTTCTCCAAATTCTTTGGTAGAATCTTCAACATCTTGTTTTAAAACTTGCTGCTTGTTAGAAACTAATTCCGTTGCTGTAGCTAAATCTTTATAGGCAGAAACAGTTGAATCTTCAACATTATAGGTGTCTTTAAGATGCGTTTTTCTCGTTTGACTATCAGTTGAATCGTCGTAAGAAGTATCAATTGCTTTACCGTTCTTTATTGATTGAGAAATTGTCCCTAAAATTTGGTTAATAGGTTGAGACCAATCAATTCCAGACATTAAAGCTTGTTTATCTTCATCAGACAAAGAAGAAGAATTTATTTGTTCTATTATTTGTTTAACTAAAGCATCGTTAATTTGACTTTCTACTTCTTTAGAATAAGTAGACACATCAAGATTATTAGAAGAAAGAATATTATCAATATCTTCTGTTGAACCAAAAGTTGGACTTCCACTTTCACGAGAAGTTTGAATACTCTGATACAATCCCTGGCCAAAAGCAAGTTCTGTCTGTTCTCTTCCATTTCTTTCAGCCAACGCCGTACTAGTACTAATATTAGCAGAGGCCATACCATTAACAAAAGCATCTAAAATTTCATTTATTTTATCAGACCCCATGTCTTCTGTAATTACACCGAGGTCACGTAAATGCTGCTCTATCTGTTTCTTATAATTATCAATAGTCTGTCCATTTTGATATTGGAATTCATTGTCATTACCATGACTAGCAATGGTAGAATCTAACAAAGACTGTTGAGCTGCATCAAGCTGATCTATATTGTCTTTTTGACTAGCATATAAAGAATTAAGACTACTTTGACCAGCCGTTAAGTTGTCAAGAACAGTTTTTTGCAGAGAGTATTCTGTAGAAGAATCGCCATATGCTTGCTTTATTTCTTCAAGCTTTTTCTTTTGATCTTCTATCGCATTGTCATAGGCAGAAAGCATCTTGTCAAGGTCTTCAGCTTTTTGTTCAACAGAAGCCCCATATTTAAAAGCATATTCTTTTTTGATGCTATCATAAACAAGAGAATCAGTAGAAGAATAATCTTGTTGGACCAAAGAAGGTACTGCGGTTTTTGAATTATATGCTCCAGAGACGAGTTCGTAATTAGATTGTTGCCCTGTAATAAATTTGATTAAATCAAAATTTTCACTTTCTTGACCAACAGAATCTCTAAGAGCCTTTATCTTAGAAAAGTCCTTATCTTGAGCCTTTTGTGATGCAGCATCCACTTTTTTAGCATACTCATCCCAAGCACCTGCGGCGGAAAGAGCCTTTGTTTGTTGATCATCTAATGTTTCATTTAATGAGTCAGCAGCTTCCTTGAGTTGATCAGAGCTTATTTCTCCATTTTTGTATTGCTGATATAATTTATCAAAGTTGTCTTTAGAATCAGACAGGGTTTTAGTATGTTGTTCAGCTTCTTCACCGGAGGTTTTTATTTCTTCTTTTTGCTGCTTGACCTTTTCATTGGCTGAAGAGATAGCAGAACCTATAACCGCAAAAACAGCAGCTATGGCTGTTAAGATAGGATGCGCTCCAGCTAAACCGAATAAACTTTTACTAAATGATCGAATAACATTCAGCGTCTGAGTAAAACCTGCGGCTAAAGCAGTTAAAGTAGACCCGCTTTGCTGCTTAAAAAGAAGAAAAGTATTAATAATACCAGTTAAAGCGTTCTCAGAATTTCCTAAAAGCTTTACAATATCAAATTGTTCTATTAATTTTTTTATCTGCTGCAAAGAAGACACTAGCATTGGCAACGCAATAACTATGTTTTGAATTATAGACTGCATTTTTTCTGCTGAACTTATGTCTTTGTCTTCTAATATTTTACCAATATTAGAAACAGATTGCCATGCAAAAGCAAGTTGTCCAACAGCAGAAGCCATATTAACGATATTGCTTATTTGTTGTTGCTGGTCTAGCGCCTTTGCTTTGGCCAAAGCGTCTTCATCGGCTTTTTCTTGAGCAGCATAAGCTGCCTCAAGAGCCTTCTTCGCCCTCGTTTCTTCATCCGCAGACAAATTAAGTTGACGCAAAGCTTCCTCTGCTGCTGCTAAATCTTTATTATCAGCCAATACTTGATTAGAAAGTTCAGACCATCCTGTATAAGTTTCTGTGAGCTGATAATGTAATTTAGAAATTGCTTGTTCAATTTCTTCAACTGATGCTTTCTCATCACTTAGAGTATTATATATCTCCGAATAATCTTGTAAATCCCCATTTGTTAAACGACTAACTCCGTACAAATCACCCAATATTGATTTTGCTTTTACTCTTTTTTCAGTAGCAGAAATATTTTTATCAGAAGACAAGCCTTGTATTTGGCCCGCAACAGTAGCAATATCATCAGCATCTATTTCAGCGTCTGTGCGACTAGCTTGCAGTTTTCTTATTTTATCCGCATTTTCTCCATACAGTTCTCCCTCTTTCGAAAGCTGAAGATTATATGTCGCCAACACTTGATTTTGTTTGTCTAAATTTTCTTTTGACGCTATTTGAGCTTGATTATAATTTTCTTGTGCAATTTGTACTTGTTTATCTATTTCAACAAAATGAGAAAGCTCTTGTTTATATTGTTCAGCTTGCTCTTTACTTAAAATACCACGAGACTCAACTGTATTAGTTAAAAAATATCCAGCAGCACCATTCATATCTTGCCCGCCGAACATCTGAAGTAATTCTTCGTTGTTTTTCTGGAGAATACTCTTTCTTGAGGCGTTATCTATCATATTGGCTATGCCAGAACTGATTTGACCACTAAAAGATTTTAGCATTAGGCTACTTACCAAAGTTAAAACTGGTTCCATACCGCCCAATGCTTCGGTGAGTCCAGTAGCCCCGTCTATTAAAGAAGAAAAGCCATCAATAGCACCTTTGAAATTATTTGAATCTACTAATTCTGTAACAAAGCCTTCCCAAGTAGATTGAAGCTTTTGAATCTTTGCTTGTAAAGATTCCATGTAAATACCCTGTTGCTTATCCAAAGCGCCTTGAGATGAGTTAAAGGTATTCTTCTGCTCCTTGTACATATCACTGTTGGACATCAAAGTCATCAAATTATTATACTGATATTTACCAGCGAGTTTGACTGCAAGGGCCTGCTGCTGAGCAGTAGACAAATCTTGCCATTTGGCCATCAAGTCCTCAATGACGTCACCCATCGAACGCATATCACCATTGACGTCAAGAACAGCAACACCAACCTTTTCTAGAGCGCTGGACACGTCACCAAGAGATACGCCATCATCAAGAGTCTCACCCATCTGTAAATCGCCCAGACGAGCATAAATGGTCTTCAAAGAGTTACCAACTTGCTCAGGAGCCTGACGCGTAACGGAAATGATAGTGGACAGTTGCGCAGTAAGTTGGTCTTGAGAAACGCCCAACGTGCTTGCGGCAGATGCGACTTTCTGTTCCGCATTAGCAAGTTCGCTCAAGTCAGAAGCCGATTCAGCAGCAACAACTGCCATACCAGACAAAGAGTCTTCTGCCTTGTCAATAGACATCTTATAACCAGCCATAAGCGAAGTAATCTGCTCGGAAACCTCAGAAGTAGACTGCTGCGTAACATTTGCTACCTTAGTAGTCAATTCAGCAAGTTTCGTATAGTCTTCTTCACTATAGCCATTCTGGGCATAGAGTTGTGCCGCATCCGTAAAAGCAACAGTAGAAGAACCAAGATTTGCTGCAGCCTCATTTGCCTTTAGAGAAAAATTCCTCATATTCTCAGCCGAAGCATCTGTAACAATTTGGATATTGTTAAGAGAGGTATCCAAATCTTTTACATAATCTACAGAACGATATAAGCTATTTTGAATAGTCTGGAAGATACTCGCGGTAATACCCCAACGAACAGTGTTACCGAAAGTATTCATAATTTTATCAGTAACACTAGAAATACTCTTAAAACCCATGTCTATTTTACCGATAGTCCCAAGAATATTAGCAAAAGCAGCAGCACCTTCCGTTGTTTTTGACATAGTCGCTTGAATATCACTTAAAGGCATGCCACTAATACCTTTAGAAAACTTATTCAAATCTAAGACATTAAGATTACTGTTAAAAGATTGAGCTAAAGCTTTCTGTATTTTAGAAATTTTTTGAATATCTGCATTATAAGCTTCACTAGAATAAATACTGCTATTTTTATTTAGTTTAGAAAAAGACTCTGCAACAATATTGAGTTGCTGTTGCAGTTTATTCAAGCCAGAAGCATCAAGATTGGTCTTGATATTGTATTCAATAGTGTTACTGAATTTACTCAACTTTTCACACTCCTTGTATCTCCAATAGAAAAAACCCCTATTCTCAATATATGAAAATAGGGGCAATTCATTTACCTAGTTTCGACCGTTATTCAGTCTTCTTAGCACGAGTACGCTTAGTGGCAGACTTCTTCTCAGAAACATCTTTCAATTTACCTGAATCTCTGATAGAAGTATCTTGCTTACGGTTTACGCCAAGAGCATCGCCAATCTGAAGCACCTGCGCAACATCACCCGACTGGACTGTCTTCTGAAGTTGCTCAACCGCAGACTTCACAATGTCTCCACTTAGAGTATTAAGGCTATCCAAGAGACCACGAGCAGAGTGGGCATAGGACTTGGCATCCTCAAACCAATCCACACTCACATCACGAAGATATTCCATGGTCTCATAAAAATCAGCATCCATCTTCTCAAAGAACTCTTCCTCATTGAGTTTGTCATAGATGGCGCTAATGTCATACTGACTGCCAATAGCCGCAGAAATCTCCTCCTTGCGGTCAGGATAGAGAACAGTGGCGGCAAATACCAGCATCGCCTTTTGGAAGACGAGACTGCTCATATAGCCATTGTCATTTGCGGCTTGAATTGCAAAATCAAGAATGGTCTCCACCTGCTTAGTGGAAAGCTTGATTGCACGTTCAAGTTGATAGTCAAGTTTCTTCATTTTATCTCCTTTTACATCTGCACTTCTCTTTGTTGTTATATCTGCAAACCGTTCAATAAAGCGTTATTGAGCCTTATTGTAACCTTTACTTCAGACATCTTTTTATATAAGGCGGCTTGTGTCACAGTCGAGCGAATTTTTGCTGCTTCAAATTGATTGTTGCCAGATTTATTTGGTATCCAAAGGTTCTGTCGGTAGAAATTATATCTATTTCTCGTGCCTCCCCCGCCTTTCGAGACAGCCTCTATCATATCAGGATTTTTTGCTACTGCGGCAAGAACCGCTCCTATTGGATAAAGAGCATCATTCACCGACATAAATAAGTTGTTGTTCCCAAAGGAGCCGTCTCCTGCCAACGCATCTAAGAAATTGGCTACTATCACATCGTCTACCATTGATCTCCACATATCAATAAGCTGCTGCTCGCCCGTCTTATGGCTAGCAAGATATTCCTTTCCCGACTTGCTGCTATTCCAAGGATGCCCCTCTTCTGCTGAACTTCGAGCTGCCGCAAGCGTATACACATCTTGCAAAGAATATATGCCATTAGAAATAACGTATTTTTGTATCAACTGAAAGAAAGGAGTAGCTTGCTGTAATTTTAAGGTTGCTTTTTTAACGCCGCCTCTTTTGATAGCATTAGAGTATTTTACTGAAATGCCGTACATTAATGTCGCTTTATCACCAGAATAGACAACAGTAACGTCGTTTTTGGAAAATTGGAACCCTTTCTGCCCAGATGACTCTGCTATCTTCTTTAATCTATCGTCAATTTTTACCACAGTTTCAGTTGATATTCCCGTAGTACCAGAAACTATCGCTGAAGCAGTCTTGTTACTTTTTCCAAACATATTTACAAGCGTTTCAGCCACTTCTTTGTTCGACATTGCTTGATCTGTTGCCATCTGAACAATTATCTCAGAAAAGTGTCCGCTCGCATCAGAAAACGTTCCACCTATCTTGCCAACCAATTGTCGCACAGTTTCATTTGAGTTTTTGTCCTCAGAGGCAGAAATTTGCCCATTCTTCAAAACAGTCAATGCTTGTATCTTTGCCTTGATAGACAAATAATCTTGGCACAATGCTTGTGCATCAGCATCTACGCTTTTTCCTTCAAGCATTTCAGGAGTAAATTCCAATAATGTTCCACGTTTCGCAAATGCCTGTTTGACAATAAAAGCTGCATCGTCATCAGCGTCTATTTCCTTGCCTCTCAAAACGCAAGCCCTCCAATAGTCGCCATAATGTTTTTCTATCATCTCGCCCATATCATCCATTGCTTTTGTGGCAGCAGCTATGACTGAAGATAAGTTTTTACCTAACTCCTCTAACAATTGATAATATTTTGAATTATCAGCAGGATTGCCGTCATTATCTTTTTCCTTATATTGTATATTGGCTATACCCTGGTAAGACATTGTCTTACCATTCATCTGCAATCCAGACGCAGATGCCGATGTTGTCAGCGTGATTCCTTCTACAACTTGGCTCAAAGACTCTGCCAATTTTTGACCAACAACGCCGCCTGACGTTCCAACGTCTTTTAGCCAATTAATAGCCTCGTCTATATTCTTGTCTGACATGGAATTTGGTTTGATGACCATGTTTTCGATACGATTTGTTTTGAATTCAGTCAACTGATTTGTAAGTAGCTGACCTTTAAGCTGCTGGTATCCCGCAGTCAAATCTGGCTTGTCATTGGCGTTAGTATAAAAATAAGGAATATATATCATAATAACAATATACCCCCTTTCTTCCTTTTATATCAATATCTCTAAAAAAAAAGAGAGACGTAGAACGAATCTACGTCTCTCTAAAAGTAATTCAATATAAATTACTTGAAATTGACCTTACTGAAGTCAAAACTGAAGCCTTGCTCAGCAGTATCACGAATAAGCTTACAAGAGATAACAGGAGCCTTGGGATTGACCGCAAATATCATGTTCATAGTGGTATCAGTATCGCCAGTCTCACCAAAGATAAGCGTCTTCTCAGTGCCATCAGCAGTCACACGGACGAATTTATCGCCCTTGCGAGCAGTCATGGTGAAGGGGTAATAATAACCAGTGAGGTCTTCAGGCTTAGAACTGAAGGCAGTCCAATTGTCAATACGCTTTAGGTTACCAGAGAAGTCAACATTAGCACGGTCAATGGTAGCCTTGAGGTTAGTACCAAGAGAAGTGAACTTCACAGTATCATCAGAGAATGTCTGGTCAGCCCAGCCCTTGGCGCCTGCGGTCACAGCGTCGAAGGTAACAGCGAGATCCTCACAAACGTTATCTTCAACATCCTCGATGTCATCAGGATAGACGTTCTCCTCAGCAACCATATCAATGGAAGCAAAGACCTTCTTAGTGTGATTGCCCTTGGTGTAAGCAGGGAAGGCATCCATGGTAAAAGTGAAGGTGGAGGGATCGCCACTGTTGTTCATGTTGAAGGTGAAGTTAGACTGAATCTTCACGTTCGGGAAAGTAAGAACGACAGGCATATCCTCGCCAGAGTACTCCTCGCGGAAGAATGTCTGAGCCTCAACGTAATAGTTACCAGCGAAGTTCTTGGCGTCGATGTCAATCTTGGTGACGCCGCCAGTCTTCTCAACATAGCAATCAACACGAAGAGTCTTACCAACATAACGAGCGGCCTCGGGGAAGGTGAGGGTCAAAGGCTCGTCAGCAGTGATGGTGTACACATGGCAGTTAGGCTTGACACCAGAGAAATTCTGGCAATAATCGCAATAGACGACAGGAGCACCAGCATTGTCTAGGATGGTACCATAGACAGGGAAGTCGTTGGCATCAACATAGATGTCGTGGTTATCGCCAGCAGTATCAAGGTCGATTACAACCTTACCGCCTTCCTGAATGGGAAGGTCGAACCAAGTGTTAACCTTGACCTTGTTCTGACTGCCAGCGGTAGCGACGTTAGCAAGGCCAGCACCAGTAAGCATAGCAAAACTGATGGGAGAGAGAAGGGCGTCCTCAACAGTTAGAGTGATGGTGCGCTCGCCTTCCCAAGCAACTAGACGGGGGTTACCATGACCACCCTGAGCATATACTGTAGTAGCAGCGCCTTCAAGCGTGGCGGTCTTGGCCGTGTCAATATAAAGAACGGGAGCGCCAGTCTTAAAAGTCTGAGTACCAATCTTGATGTCATTGCGTGCCTTGAAGACTACATCGGTAATATCACGAATACCAAAACGCATCTACAAATCACCTTTTCCTTTCTTATAAGACAATAAAAAATCTTTCTTTCCTTATTGAAATCACCCATAAGACAAGAAAGGTGATTTTCTCCAAGATGTTAACGACCACGTCCCTTGACAGTCTCATTGAACTTGCTGAAACTGTTGTATTGTTCTTTCTTATGGCCATCATAAAGATTGCGCATCCAAGACTCGGGAGGCTCTTGGTCAGAAGTATCGGCAAAGGGAACCATACTGATTTGCGTGAACAAATCAGACTGTTGTTTTGCCATATACCTCTCAAAAGCGTCATAAAGTTGAAACGGAGTATAGTCAAAATACATTTGAATGCTGTTGTTGCATCCAATAGCCAAGATAGAGGCATAAAGGCCAAAAACCGAAACATGCGTTTGGCTTTCGTCTTGCCCCATAGCCTTTTTTAGTCTCTCACGATTCCTCTTTATTTTCTCTGCAAGGCGCACAGCCGCCGCATTATTCTTATCATAATTATATTCAACCTCTTCTTCCTCTTGGTGAGGAAGAAAAAGTTCTGAGACTGTGCGGCAAAAGAAATGATATGTCATTTGATTTATGCGACCGACAATCGCGTCATTGACTATGAAGTCAATTGAATTTCTCTTATATTGAACCTTCAAATCAGGACAACACAAATCAAAGAACTTTTTCACATTCTCAAGTGCGCCTGTACCTGGAGTGTGCATTATCTCTAAAAATATTTGAAAATCATTCCGCTGAGATAATTCACTATTGCCCTCCTTGACAGGTTTGACGAACTTTGAAATGTCACCTAGCATCTGCGCGGACACGAAAAAATCTGTTTCGCCAAAAAGGATTATATCCTTCACTTTAGGTTGAACAATAGCGATATTACATTGCGGAACAAGAACGGGATAACCTGACAAATACAGGCCAATGTCACCCTCATATTTCATCCTTTTGTCTCCTCCCGAACTATTCAACCTTTAGTTCAGGATTCTGGTCTTCCTTCTTCTCGTGTGTCGCAACATAACGAAGAAGAATGCCACCAAGATACTCGTTCAAAACTATCTGGGAAGCACCAAGAAACTGCAAAGTGCCAATGCCAGAAAGCTTGGCCCCATCCATGATGCCGTCTATATATCCCGCAATCTGATGTGGACGAAGTTTGTAGTCGTCCATTTCCCAATAGTCAAGATGAGAAATGATGGTAAAACTAATCACACAATTACGATATTGCGGGTTATCGCTTGGCGTATAATCATCAAACTCAAGAATAATATAAGACTTTATCTCCTCATGCTCGCCAAAATCCAGCTTTGGAACAACACGGAGATAACCTTGATCTTTCATGCCCTTAAGGGAAAGATTATCAATAACCTTGCGATATTGTACCTTGGACTCATCTAGGCAATCAGGCTGATTAACAATCAGCAGCCGCTTTAGTTTGTCACTATAAGGTTTGCTCTCAACAAACAACTTTTTCCAAATAGCCTCTTGATCTTTTTCCGCAGAAAGAAAGCTTGATTTGAAGTCCTTGGCCAAAGTCTGAGCTTTTACTCGCATTCAGGTCTCCTTTCTACAAAGAACCAATGGTGACTGGTAAAGATACGACAGTGCCGCTCTCTTCTTCTGTAAAATAAAGGTTGAATTCTCCACGCTTACTGGAATCAACTTCTATACGACAAGAGGAACCATCCTGAGAAACGATATGAACAAGATTGGTCTCAACATGGAACTTACCATTCGCATGGACTTTGTACTCGATAGAATCATAGGGATAGACAATCTTTGGCCCATGAATCTCACGGCATCTACGCTCTATCTTCACGTCCATGCCATAAGATTTATGCCCATTCCCATAGTGAACTGTAAATCCACGAATGGCACCATCATGCACTTTTACCTTGCACATGCGGCCATTGTCATATGTGTCAACTATTTCAACTCTTGGATTGCCGTCAACGCTCCAAGAAAAGCCAGAGTCATAATAGGCATCGCGTATAGTATAGCCTATCTCATCTTTCTGAGAGACAACTTCGCGTCCTTCTATCTCATGACAACCTTCCGCAACTATCTCAGGAAGTTCCGCAATAGAATTATCATAGTATTCTTGCACTTCAAGCTCAATAATTCCAGGAACGGTGATGCGGTCAGTCACTTGGACCTCCCACACATGGTCAGCAATCTTGATATGAGTGAAACGCTTGAAATAATTCTCTGTACGAGCATCCTTCTTTATAAAGATGGTTCCCGACAAATTCAACTCATTTACATTGATACTGTTTTTTTGAAACCATCTGAGGTCTGTCTCTGTTGGACCTTGAAAATAGACCCAGTATGTCACGTCATCAATATCCAATGTATATCGACAACGAATTATCTCACTTCTAAGGTAAGCCGTCTCAGTCAGGACTGGAAGATATATCATCCAATGAGTGCCATCATCAAGACACTCAAAGACGTCTCCACAATCAAGGCCAGAGTTAAATTCCACAGAAACGGTCTTCTTGTCATAATCACTTTTGAGACCACCGTTTTCGATGTTCATCAATGCACGCCAACAAGACCCATTAGGTACCTTGATTCTTCTAGAATTATAGGAATTCTTCAAAGCGCAACGCAAAGACCAAAGCTTACCCGCTTTGAGTCTGTCTAACTGAGAGCCACCTCTATTTTGAAGCCTAGCCGCAAGTGAGTTACCCATTTACGACCTCCTGAAGCTTGTTAACCAAAGTGCAGCACTCAAAAATCGTTCTACGATATAGCGTAAACTCTGGATTAGAGTTTTTTAGCCCTTCCATCTTAGATACCAAAGCAAGCAGGTCCTTCTTATCTGGAAAGAGACTGGCCATTCCCAATAACTCAATAATAAGAGTATCGAGTGGTTTCTTCCAATCCTTGCCCTCCTCGCGTGCAGGCAAAAGCTTGAAGATTTGGCCTCCTATGCGCTTCAAATTATCATACACTATCTCGTTATCAAACTCGATGCCATAATTAGTAACCATCGACATCACGCTTAGACATTATCTTAGTAAAGGTGGAAAGATAGGCTCCCTTGTTACTCCTATAACGATTGTTATAAAGACGCTGGAGATGAAATCCTTTATCCGCATATTCTTGACGAAGCTTGATAAGCTTATCAATATGAGACGCTTGCGATGTGAACTTGAAATCATTTGACGAATACTTTTGACGAATGTTTTCAATGCTCGCAAGTTGGTATCCAATCCATTCGACAATCATATACTGACGAAGAATCATCAACTCCTGCATGTCAAGATGACAATTGAACTTCTTGTTTTTCATGTCAATATCGAACAAATCCTTTTTAGGAAACTCGAACTGCGGGATGGCCGCAAGCATGATTTCCTCTAAAAGTTGCTCGGTATCTTCCTTAGTCATCTCCATGAACATATCATCTGTGATACCAGCCAAAAAAAAGTCATACAACTCTTGAAAAGTCGTGTCAGACTCGGACGTCTGCCTCTTAGGATTCATAGAAATCACGGGAATGGATGTAATGTCTTTCATCTTTCCCTCCTACCCATGTTTACTCGGCATCTGTCTTTTTCACCCTACGAGTTGACGTAGTGGTTTTCTTGGCCGCAGCGCGACGACGAGTAGGCTTCTCTTCCTTCTCCTCCGCTTCCTGCGCGGCAAGATTCTTATTTGTAATCATTGCGTCCACATCAATGCCAAGCTTATCAGAGATGGCTTTGCGCTTGTTCACGTCTGCCACTTCTGTTTCAACTGCAACGTCTGCGATAAGTTGCTTGATACCATCAGGCGCAAAGTCAAGCGCATCCAAGAGAATGTCAATGTTGGGGTTGTTCAAAGCGTCAATGACGTCTTTACGGCCCCAGTTATATTCTGGTGTATTGTCAACGTCAACGCCAAATTCCTGCGCCAACGCCTTATTTCCAACTCGAATATAGTCATGTAGAAGTTCCTGACCGCCACGCTGATAGAAGAGTTCGCGAAGTTCGCTAGCCTTTACCTTGAAGGAAGCGTGAGGAGGAAGGATGCGGTGAACACCCGTAAGGTCTACGATATACCCACATGTGCAGTCAAGAAGGTTGGTAATCTCAATGATGTCATCATCCTTGACCGCAGTAATATCTACAGTACTCATTTTTATCTCCTTTTATCTCAAAAAAGGGGGAGGGCAAAAAGCCCTCCCCTTGTATGTTCTTTAGGCAAAGTCAATGACAGGGTCATTGACGCCATCAGACAAGATACCGTTCTGGTCACTATACACATAGTATGCCTTATCAATACCGTCGCCCTTGGCCGCAATCTTCTTGCCGTCACGAGTGAGATTCTTGACGTGAATAGTAAACTTGCCGAATTCCTGCCTCGGTGTATCCTTCTTGGAATAATCTTGAAGGAGAAGGAAGGCAGTGTAACCATCCGCGCTAGGCGTCTCAGAAGTAAAACCATAGGAATTGTCTGTAATATTGAAAGTAGCAGACACATTCCTGGGGTTGGAGAGCCGTACACAGTTATTGTTGACACTAAAGTCCTTGAAAACGTTCTTCTCAATGTTGACCTCAGCGCCATCAGCTAGATTATAAAGACTAATGGCGTTGTTTCCAAGAGTACCTGTAAAGGTGTTGCCTTTGACGGTGGCCTTGGAAATGTCGGCAGCCTTGTCGCCGATACTAAACTCAATCGCGTTGTAGATGCTCTTGGAGCCAGCCTCAAAGGTATTGCCTTCGACGGTGATGCTACCGCTCGTACCAAGAGACACGCCAGTGCGGGAAGTACCGCTGATGGCAGAATTGGTAAGAGCGAAATCACCATCACCAGTGACGGAAATCACTGGGGCGTTGTTCTTAGCGGCGATAGACGCGGCAGAGGCCACTAGTTTAGCTCCGTCAATTTTGACATTACCACTAGTCACCTTGATGGGAGCAGAGAATGTCGCACCATTAGCCGCAATTGTCATGCTCTTGGAAACAGACAGCGTGTCTGCAACAATATCAGCCGCAGACATCCTCACTGTGCCACCGTCGTTCACTGCGGCGATGGCATCAGTGATGGAATCATAGTCAGAGGAATCCACAACCTCTCCTGGCTTTGGCGAAGGAGGCTCAGGAGGATTGATTGGGTTTAGGCCACTGCTTTTTTTAGGTTGGTGTTCTTGTAAGAGCAGATGGAGGGATTAGAGAAGACGGCAACGCCGAACTTCTTATAGGTCTGCATATCAGTGCTCCAGTCATCATTGTCAGAGACAGTGCGGACAGCAGTCTGGCCCTCAAAGACAATCTTGACGGGCTTCTCGTTGCCAGCGATGGAAGCGAAGATGTAGGCCTGAGAGGGGTCGATTACCTTCTCGGTGTTGGTAGCATCGACCATAGACTGCTGAAGCATGATGACAGAGTGACCCTTGTAGTCGCCAAGGAAGCCATCGCGCCACAAGCGGTTCTTCATATCCTCAGAAATGAACTTATCCTGGGGGAGCATCTGGGCCGCAAATTCCTGAGTGCAGAAGATGGTGGAACGACCAGAACCATAAGAATCAGAGATGGCAAGCAGACGATCCATAACGGACTCATCAAAGCCAGCGACTACAGCCTTGTTGTTAGCAGGAAGCTTCTCGACGGTAGCAGCGAGGGCCTTGACGATTTCCTCATAGATGTACTCATCCATGGCCTCAAGCATGATGTCTGTGAAGTCAGCGAAAGAGTAACGACCATCAAGGAACTCCTCAAAGCCGATGCGAACGGCCCCGCCGATGGCGCTAGTGGCAACGCGAAGCTCAGTGCCATCGAGCATAAAGGTCTCATAACGACCAGCAAGACCAACGCGAGTCACGAAGGCCTTGGCACGCTTACGAGCAGCCTCAGTGATGCGAAGCTTAAAGATGGCCTGGTCACCCTGGGCGATGGCCTGAACATCAGCGAAGCGCTCGTACTGAGCCATCACCTTGTTAGGAAGAATCTCATCGATGGTGTTCTCAATGAGTTCGTAAATTAGAGTCTCGTTGCGACGGAAGCCCTGATAGTTGGGGGCTAGAAGCTCGAACTGGGCGCGAAGGGTGTCATTGACCTGGTCAGCGCTATAGGACTCTTCCTGAGAATAAGTGAGGGGAGCCTTATGAGCAGCGGCCTTAGCGAGCTTGAAAAGGTTTTCGCGATTCATGATTTCCATTGCTAACATCTCTCCTTTCACTTATTCAGAAACGACTTGAAGCTTGACAGCAGGCTGGCCATCAGGAAGGATGGTCTCAGCGACAACCTGGCAGACGGGAGTAGAATCCTCACCAGCGGCAAGGAAGCCGTCAGAACCAGCGCAAAGCTTATCGCCAACATTATAAGTGCCAGCAGCAACAGCGTTGGTGGTGAAGATGTCGCCCTTAGAGAGACGGAAGACGCGAGGTGTCATGACACCATCGTAGAAATCAGACTTCTGCATAGCGTAATCGCGGTGCATCTGCTTACGCTCGTCATAGAGCTTTTCCTCATTGAAAACCATGGCGGAGATGCCGTTACCAGTAAGGGCCACCTTGCCAGCGGCCATATCATACTTGACAATCATGCCCTGCTCAAGAACCTTAATAGATTCGTCGGCAGGAAGTTGGGCGTAAACGCCACCGTCACGGGGAGCGGAAAGATGATTAGGCTCCACCTGAGCGAAGTTGTCGTGACCAGTCATCTGGACATCGGCGGCTGCCCTATCAATGGAAATACTCATTGATAAATTCCTCCTTTATTCTTATCGGGTGCATTCACGGAGAGCAGCCTGAATCTCATCAACTGGCTCCGCATTATCTAAATTATTGTCATCGAGAGAGAAGGAAAGAATGGAAGGCTCCACTTCTTGCTTCTCCTCGGGAAGACCATCAACAGTAGAGAAGTCAACGTTCTTGTTCACATAAACAAGAGCAAGCTTCTCATCAATCTGTTGCAGGGTGTACTCATCCTTGTGAGCGACCACCTCTGCCTTGTCCTCATCACTGAGCATATGATACTTGTTGATAACCTCGTCCTTCTTTGCGCTCTCAATATGGCGCTTGAATTGACGAAGTTCCTCAAGTTCGGCCATGATAGCCTCATCATCTAGAAGAGAGTGCTTGGCCGCAGGCTTTTTCTTATCAGCCTCGTCGTCATCCGCCTCGTCGGTAGAATCTGTCTCATCATCAGCATCTTCTTCAGAAGGAGTGTCTTTATCCTTCTTGGCAAACTCCTCGACGTCATCAAGCGCAGGCTCGTCTACGGCAGGCTCATCCTCGACCGCAGGCTCTTCTGCCTGCTCAGAGACAGCCTCTTCGACGCTTTCTGGCTCTTCCGCAGTTGTGACAACCTCTTCCTCAACAAACTCGGGCTGCTCCTCAACAGAGGTAACAACGAAATCAGTCTCAGGCTCTTGGAGTTTATCTTGTTTTTCTTGCATCAACGACCCTCCTTCCTTGTTTTCCAAAGCGAATTTGAGTTCTTTCATCATACTGTACAAAGAATGCGCAAATTCATTGTCAGCAGAGAACTGATGCTCAATAGCGGTAACAGAAGCTCCCTCAAAACAAGGCTCCACGTCATCGCCCAAGATACAAAGTTTGCTGAATAGCGCATCATTTATAATAAAGAAATCCATTCCAGATTTAGCGTCATTTGCCCATTCGCCATCAAGGTGCTCAGAGTCAAGTTCCATCGACTGCCTCTTGCCCTCGTCAATGACCTTCTGGGCCTCTGGAAACTGGCCTGTCCAAAGATAACCAGTCGTCATCATATACTCATGCTCAACTTCGTTGCCAAACTTATCAGTGTCAACAAACTTCTGAAACCAGACACGAGCATCAGGCGCGACAAAACCATAAGGAACAGTCTTACAAGAGAACTTTACTTCGCCATCCTCGATGGTAATGACGTCTCCATGATCACCAAAATCCTCAATGTCCTCGCGATATGCTGCAACAATTGGGCAACCTGGCAAGGAGTTCGCCATTTGAATAGCGGTATTCTTGTCAATGTAAGAGCCATTACGATTCTTGCCGACATACATTACCTTTATCTGGCACTCAGAGATGAGTGGATTATAAGGACGGATGTCGATGAATTCTGGGTTGTCAATGGTAGCCACGCTTCTATTGTCGTTCATATCTAACCTCCATCCTTATTGTTGTGATTCTCTGTTTGCTATCGTCTTCTCAGACTTATCATCATCCGCCAACTCAGGACGTCCACCTTGCTCAGTGGTGTCCTTCTTGACATCAGCGACATTGCCATCATTGTCAACTGTCTGAGTCTTAGATTCTTGTTGCTTGGCCGCATTCCCACTCATTGTGTTGGAAGACTGAGGCGGAATGAATATCTCGTCAAGCTTCATAGTTTTGTTCTCAAAAAGAGCATTCATGATAACGCTAGTTGGATTCTGCCCAAGAGCCACTTGCGGCAAAAGCTTGGAATAACCAAGAGTAGTCTGCTCCTTGTAAAGCTTTGCCAACTCCCTATAGTTATAAGATGTAGTAGGAAGAATCTGAACCTGAAACTGCAAACGCGAACTCTTATTGAGAGGAGCAAGAAGCCTGTTGGCATACTCTTGGAACTGATAGAGCAGCCCCATCAAAGATGCCTCGTCATTCACAATTGACTTCTCAAGTGCAACAGAACCATCTGAGTTGAACTGGAGTTGAGAAACACCTGCCTCATTGTATACGGTTCTCTCAACCTTTGTAAGTTGGTCAACGCTAGAGAGATTGCCCTTGTCTGAAAGATCTGCCACCTGCACGTCCGCAAGAGTGGAAAGGATGTCAACGCCAATAGCGTCTCCAAGCATGTTAACCGCACTTGCGTGAAGAGCATTCATCTGATCAACATCAAAGATAGGGTCATCATTCTTACCCATCGGAAACTGCTGAACGATAATCTTGAGAATCTGTTGCTCCATCTTCTTGTTGTCAATAGCCTGAGCATTCTCAAGGTCTATCAAATGCGGAATAACGTTCGCAAACATCGGGACGTCAGAGTTGCCCACATTAAATTTGACCGTTTTCTCAGGGTCCAAAAGGACCCAACCCAAATCATCAGAAGCAAAGTCTTTCTTCAAGAGTTCTTTCTTGTAATCAACATAAGCCTTCTGTATCTCTCTTGGGTACATTTTGACCACACGAAGACGATAATCAGGGTCAGAGAAAGCCTCATCAAAGTATTTCATGTTCATCTCAATGGCAGGCCAACCATTCAAGGTATAGCGACTGCGGCAAAACGCCACAGGAAGTTCCTGCAAGAAGGACGCCTCCTTTTGATCCAAGCGGTAGCCATAGTAGCATCCCTGCCGCATAACCTTCAAGGCAATGTCGCCACATGTTTTCTTGAACTTGGAATTCTCCAAGAACTTGCAACCACGAAGCCATCCCTCAATGACTTTTGTGTCTTGAGGCTTGTTCTTCCAAGAGACAACAGGCGTTATCATCCAGTCATAGCGAAAAAGGTATGCCATATAGCGGCAAAGGCGGCTGTAGATGCCGCTCCTGCGATAGAAAATGTCAGACAGGCGTCTCAGTTCCGCAAGGTTGCCTTTTTCGATTGCGTCAATGACAGTCTTCTTATCCGTCTTCTTGCGGCCAAAGGACTGGAGCCAGTCTTTGGTAATAACGACGTCGTTGGCAAGCGACTTGCCGCCCACCGCGATACGATTGAACTTATTGGCGTCTGCGCCAAGAGTCCTGAGCTTGGAAGCAGAGAAATTTGGTGTCTTAGGCTCGTCAATCTTGTTTTCCTCGGTCATAGCACCTCCTTCTCTAGTATCCTGCTGCTGACATTATGTAGTCATATGAAATCTTGTTCTCGTCCCAATAGGGTATCGTGACCAGATTGTAACCATGGTCAAGGCAATACTGACGCTTCTTCGCATCATTGTATCGCTGCCTATGAACACCTTTCTCCCCGCCAAAAACGGAGACTGGGACATAATGCTGTTTTCCTTGGAACTCTATCAAAAAATCGATTTGACCGCAGTCATCAAAGACCGCAAAATCAAAACGCAGATGCCGTCCGCTTGAAGAGACGAGGTCAGCAAACTCATACTCCTCAGCGAACGGCACGTCATTGGCGGAAAGGACGTTGTAGATAAGCACCTCTCCAGTAGATGAGCGCATAGCCGCAACCTCCCAAGAGACAAGCCATTATCAATACTTATCAAAAAGTGAGGTTGCGGCTAACCTTATTTTGCCCACTAATGCCGCGAGAAGAGCATCATGCGACTCACGTCGAAGCTCTTGCGTTGTTTGGACTCCTCCTGCATCTTCGTCCAGGCGAGGGCATAGATGTAGGCGGAGAACTTATCCTTCTTGATTGTGCGCGTCGATTGCTTGAGAATGATAAGCGCACCGTCATGCTCCTCGATGAGGTTAGCCATCTGGTCTCGCAGGATAGACGTCATGACGAATGGCCGCAAGTAGTCGGCTCGCCTGCTGACGCTCATCTTCTTTCCATTAGACTGACTCATGAGCTTGTTCTTGGCTGTGTTCTCGTCAATGAGGAACCTGAGTTTGCCAGAAGACATCTGAGACTGCGTGTAGGCATAAAGCTCAGAGTTGATGACATTGGTTGCCTTCATGATGTACATTGCATTTTGAATGGTGCTCTCATTCTCGAACTTCTTATACTTGCGGTCATCGTCATTGTAGACGCCCCAATTTCCAAGAGGTTCACCTGTGTCAGGGTCGTCCTGGTCAATGACAAGAAAATCCACAAGACCTGCCCCAAGTCCGTTTCCATCCACCACCGCTATGCGGCACTTGAACTGCTTGAAGATGCGTTTCAACTTTATAGCTTGCATGCCAAAGTGTTCTTCGTCAAAGGAGTACTGGTTGACAAGTTGCTTGATGAAGACTTCGCTCTTGCTCTTGGGAGGAGAGACCTTAAGCACACAAACTTCTGTTGTGCAGCCAAACCTACCAACGTCAACGCCCATGATATAATAGGCGTCCTTGTTGTTGCGGCCATTGGGTTCATTCTCGGGAAGCTCGATGACACGATGTTTGCTGAACTTCTCGATGTCAAAGAACGCGCCTTCGATAGAACCAGCCCACTTTGACTCGAACTCGCGGTCAAAGGACGCCTCGTTGAAGGTACCATCCATCTTCAACTGCTCAATAAAGTTCTTTGGCTGTAAGCCCTCCATGACTGGGATTCGCCAACTGCCTCCAAGGACGATAGACTCATTTGGCCGCACAACGCTCTCACAGAGGAACTGAAGCAATTTCTCATATGCAAACGTGTTTTTGTATCCAGCAGATGTGATGAAAATCTGCGATTGGTTCAAGACTTCGTTATCATCTGTCTTACCATTGATGGTGCGCTGAACAACAAGTGTCATAATGATTATTGCTAATCACCTTGGACTATCTCTTCAACTATTTTCCACACATATCCTTTATGGGTTTTTTGACGGCCATCGCAACAAAGACAAATACAGCTGTTTTGTCCATTTACTGCTCTGGCCGCATCTGAATAACTATCATATATCGCAATAAAATTACCATCTATATCATATTGAGCGACTTTTTTTCCACTCCACCATTTTTTTTGAATTTTTTCAACATCTTGCTTATCATCAGCATATCGCCATTGAAAATCATTGGCACTTCTGCGCTTTCTCTGACAGCATAACGTTATCTTAGATGCTAAAGTACTAGTTTCTTTTTCTGCTTCTGTTATGCTTTGAAAACAAAGCATTCTATTACCATCCATATCATATTGAATGACAGGACGATTCCTGCCACTTTGAAACAATCCTTTTTCTATGGCGTGACGAGTATTTTCTGATGGCGTAACCCATTCAAGATTCTCAACAGAGTTATTAGTTCTATTTCCATCTTTATGATTCACAAATGGCTTACTATCAGGGTTAGGTATAAAAGCAAGGGCGACCAAACGATGTATTCTACAACGTTTTGGATGCTTGTTTATCTGTATAGTACAATGCCAATAACCATTTCCGAATTGCTTTTTTAGTTCTCTCTTAGTATCTATATTTCTAACTCTGCCATCATCACTAACTTCATAATCAGTAATAATATTGTCAACAACAATTGTCTTCCACATAAAATAGTACCTCCTTTATTTTCCCACTCTATCTTTCTATAAAAGTAGGAAAAATAGGATAATACTATATTGCCCATAATAAAAAAAATAGTTGCTATACACTTCCACTAGTGACCAAATCTAGCGTACTTCCTTATATTCATCAGGAATAGTCTCTACACCATTTTTTTATTGGCACGGTATTATCTCATAAAATAAGAGTTTCACCGTTAGCCGCAATGCGACCTCCTTGGTCAAAAGGATTCATACAGAGTACTTTGACAAATTACTTTGTCAAGCCCCGCACATTTCAGGGAGTATTACTTCGTTCAACAGCTCCTGGTTGTCAACCATAGCTGCTTCTTCTATTAACCCACTTTGATAGCGCTTTCCTCGCGTCTTCTCGCTAAGTGCGACATTTTCAAGAGTGCTGCCGTTCTTGAAGGTATAGATAACGCTGTCACGACTTGTGCGTGTCTGAGCCGACGCATCGCTTCTGGTGTCCCAGATAATCTCATTCTGCAACGCAGGAATGAGTTTGCACAACTCGTTCACCTTGGTGCTCAAGATTCCAGCAGACTGCTCCTTGCCCGCAGACACTACGAATATCCTTGCTCTTGGATAGAAAATGCATTTGAGTATGAGGCAAAGGACTGCCAAGAACGACTTGCTAAACCCACGAGGAAAAACGCAATAGACGTGCTTGTAGCGCATGGATGCCCGCAAATATATTCGCTGATAATAATAAAACCTGAATTGGTTGTTGGGATTGAGTGAACACAGGTAGTCTATGAACTTGTCAGGGTACACCCTCCAATAGGCAACAAGTTTCTGCAAGTCGGGAAGGTCTTGCCGCACGCGTTCCTCGCTGACGTCATCGAACACCATCTTGTGCTCTATATAGACGTTCTGGCTGATAAGGCTATTGAGTGACATCTTGTTCACCTATCCTCGCAAAGAGGGCGTCCGCGTCTGCGGCAATCGATGCCTGAAGGTTCTTCTCCCAGTTTTCAGCCTCACGTGCGGCCAATTCCTCGTCTGAGACGGTGGTGACCAGGTCCTCGCCTGCGGCACTTCTCTTGGCCTGCTCGTCTGCCGCCTCAAGCTTCTGAATGTAGGACTCGATGAGGTCACCAAGTCCCATCTCATTCTTCACAAGGTTGTACAGGTAGGCCTGATTGTCGCGAAGCGTCAGGTCAACCTTGTCGGGAGGAGTGCCATCGTCATACTTGTAGGGAGGGATGATGCCGCCAATGCGCTCCACCTCTCCTACGAGTTGGCCTATGGAATCAACGTACTTCTCCTTGTCTTCCTTGTTCTGCGCCTCGGTGAACTTGCCGCTCTTGCGCAACTGGTCAAGCATGGACTGAAGCTTCTGGGCATCGGCGAAGTTACCCTCGTCGATTGCCTGGTCGAGTTTGAGAGAAATCTTGCATATCTGCCGCAAGGTGTTCTCGCGGTCAACGTTCATCTCATATTCGTCGGCATACTTGCGATAGGTCTCCTCCATCTTCACCCATTCGCTTGGACGATAGGTGTCGCCCCACTTGAGGGTGAGCATCTTCACGTCCTCTCTCGTGAGGTCTATGAGGATGCTCTTCTCCCTGTCCATCTGTGACTCAGGTGAGGCCGCGAAGGGATTGGACTTGACTATCTTCTCTGCCACAGATGGCTTGGAGCCGCTTGGCCTTGAGTGCTTGGCCGCACGCGCAGTCTCCATAATGGTGTTGGTAAGCGTGCGTTGAGAGGGGTCAAGCATGGACTCGGCGTTGAGATCCATCTCTATCTCGCCCATCAGGTCTATCTGCGGGGCAGTCACCCCTCCTATCGTCACCTTGGCCGAGTCCTCGTTCTTAGCGGCCACCCTCCTATACTTGGAGACGGTCTCTGACTCCTGCGGCACCTCCTTTGAGGCAACCTCCTTCAGATAGTCTGTTGGCAGGCTTGGCTTCTCCTCGGCCGCCTTCTCCTTTGCCTCAACGAGGGTGGCCTTGGATATGCGCTTGCTCTTCAGCATCTCATTCGCCTTGTCAGAGTCCGCATAGCCAAAGTTGCGGTACTGCGCCATCTTCATGGTCCGCACGTACAGACCAAGGACGCTTCTCGGGCCAAAGCGCTCTGGGTTCTTGCAGTACTGGCGCTTTGCCTGGTCTATCCAAAGGTCTTGGACGTAGGGTACGTCCAGGCGCTCAAGAATGGGCAAAAAGGTCTCTGGGCGCGTGTTGTCAACGTTGGCAGTCAGACAGGTAGTGCATGTGGTTATCTTCTGGCGGTCACGCCCTGTCATGAACTCGTCTCCTGCCAAAGACCTGCCGCATGTGTCACACACCTGCTTCGGATACTTCTTTTTTTTCTTTGTTGTCGCCATTCTTCTCCTTCCAATAACGAGAATGATATTTCAATCATGTTTTACCAATAGGGTGAAACGTGGGTGGAACTTTAGCCTTGGTACTTGTTCTTGCGACTGCGGCATTCGCGGCACTTGGAGTAGAAGCCATCGGTTGAGGCGTTCTTATGAAAATAGAGCGAGTGCGCAGGCTTTAGTTGGCCGCATGTGCGGCAGAACTTCCACTTGCCCTCACGCGGTGCCTCAAAGCGCCAGTGCCACATGAGCCAGTCCTTCTGGGCCTGTTCGGCCACAAGTTTGGGAATGCGCTTTGACCACAAGGTGGAGTAGTACTGCTCAGAGTGGTCGATGCCATATTTATCAAGCATCTTGGCCGCAATCTCCTCTCCCGTGAGACCATCCACCTTCCAGACAATGAGGTCATACAGAATCTCGTTGTCGGGGAGAAGGGCGCGAACCACTGTGTCCTCAAGGTCCCACAGGAGGTATCCCATGTCCGAGTCGAAGTCGCCATAAGACTCCTGCTTGAGCGTCTGGTAGTAGTTGAGCAAAAATGACACGTGCTCTGGCCGCAAAAGCGAGACGAAGCCGTCTGTGCGGATGACGTCGTTCTCATCCAGCCAGACGTTCTCTGGAATCTGGATGTGCGCCATCGCCCGCATCTGAGAGTTCATGCGGGCCTTGGCCGAGACGCCAGTGTAGGTGGATTTGAGGGTGTAGCACTCTTGGTACTTGGAGATTATCTGCTGCTTGAGTTGGAAGCGGCGCTTGCCCTTCGCACATTCGAGTTGGGACTTCAAAGACTCGATGACAGCCATGTTCTCGGCGATTCCCGGAATGTTGGTCTTGTCCTCGTCTGTGATGGGCGTGCGGGCGTCTAGAAGCGCGTTCTTGTCGTTGACGATGAGGCCATAGATGCCATCTTCGCCATTCTGCAGGTTGGCAGCGGTCTCCTCGAACGATATTTGGCGTTTCTTGACGGTCACCTCGCGATTCTTGGTGGTGATGGGGTACTCGTGCGCCTTCTCCCTCTTGGTGCTCTTGGCGTCTGCCGTCTGGAGCAGATAGTTTGCCATGTAGGTGAGTTGGGAGTTGGTAAGGTGATCAGAAGCGGCAATCTGCCTTTTCACGCAGTCAAGCCTGTCTTTGGTGCTTGTTAGACCATAGTCTAGTTCCATATGTCTTCTCCTTGTCAATGGGGATTATTTACTCATATGCATATTATACCCAACAGAGAGAGAAAATGACACAGAATTGGCCGCATTTTACCTAATTTCAAGGATATATGAGTTTGCGGCCAATGGTTTTTGCGCAAATTGCCCGTAATGGAATCAGGATTTGCAGCCATGGGTGAAAAAGATTACGATAGATAGACAAAGTTTCTTGTTGACGAAAGCCCTAAACTTGGTATATAATTAGGTCATCAGATAGGAAATGCGAAGGCGAAGGGACAAGACATGAACCACTCCTCATATTGTATGACAGTAAGAAGTCTATATCCTCTTTGGGACATCTTGGGGGAGGCGTTCTTCGGGACGCTTGCAAAGCCCGTTGAGATGGCAGACAAGGCAAAGAGGAAGACTTCCGTCAAGCCTGTCGTCGAGAAGGAAAGTCACGCCAAGATAGAATGGATGGGTGGAGGAAGTTATCGTGTCATAGGTTAGACCACGCGCAAATGTAGTGAAGTAAATGTAGGTTTGTTGCGGCCACCCCCGAACGTGTGTTCTATCTTTCTCCAGCCCATATCACACCCCCACTGTCAAGCCCTTTGCGTAAAATTTCACAGTTTCTTCACAAGCCCCCCCCCCATCTCGCTGGCGTGGCGTCTGCGCAATGCGGCGCGTTCTTACGCACTTGCAAATTTTATGTGCCGCCACATAACAAGCGCAACCGTTTAATGTTTTATGCCGCAAGTGCGAGAAAAGCCCCTCACGCAATGCGAGGGGCTAAGGCGTTACTTGAGGTACGCGTGCTTACGCAACTACATCGCACGGCCTCGGTAGCTATGCGGTCTCATGTGCAAGCCAACGGCGCAAGGCGTCTTGCGTTCGCGTCTGCGCATGGTGATAACGGGTGACGCCTACCACGTAACACGCGTCAGCCAAAAGCCCGTTTAATGCGTCCTGCGGGGCCACGTCCGCCACGTAGTTCTGTGCGCTACGAGCGCATGCGCATACCTCGCCGCCGTTCTCAAGCGTGGCGTTTACGCATAACAGAAGACAATAGTAAGGCGTGGCGGTGTTGTCTGCAAGTGCGCCAATCACGCGCACGTGCGTATTGTGGGCAAGGTATGCGGTAACGTCTAGCATGGTTGTATCCCTTCTGTTGGTTGGCTTGTACCTATTGTAACACTGTGCGTGTCTTTGGGGTTGTGGAGTTTTCTCCATGTTTGGAAAAATAGTTCTTGACCGAGGACTGGACTTTGGTGTATGATGAAGGGTTAGGCCTATTGGATTATGTGCTGCACATTCCTGTAGCTACTTAAATGACGGTTCCTCTGTGCCCCTGCTTGACTGTTTCGTCTTGCTTCGACTACCGCTTGACTACATAATACACCCATGGCCGCATGAGTCAAGCGTCTATCTTGCTCCACATATCCCACATAACTTAGCCCTTGCGCCCATGCCGTAAGTATGCAATACTTAGACCAACGGGCGGGGAGAAGCCCCGCCACTACCCAGGGGAGTCAATCATGGAGTACGCGGCTTTTTACACCTTCGTCATGTGCATGGCTTGTTTTTTCCTCGGTCGCGCGTGTGGACGCTATGAGATAAACAACCAGCTCAAGACCCGCGCCCGCATTCGCCGCGCCATGCGCGAGGGGAGATAGCACCATGGATACCGCAATCGCATTCAGCGTTCCCATCAACGGCCACGTGGCCTATGGATGGGTACGTCCTGGCAAGGGCTGGCATGTGGCTAGCGATCTGTTCTCCGAGGGCTACACGCGCACAGAGCCGCCCACCCTCACGGTGGCGCAACTCGACAGCGACACTTTTAACGTCACAGTCGATCTGTCGTTTCTAGACGGCGCTAGCGGCGAGTCACTAGCAGCAAACGCAAGAAAATTGTTTGATACCATATACACGCTGGTGTTTCACTAGCTCTTAGCCCCTCAACCATCTTGAGGGGCTTTTCTTTTGGACTTGCGATAGCTTTTGCCATTCACCGATTTTTTCTTGACGCACAAAAACTTTTGTGAGTGGGCAAAAAACATCGAGTTCTTACTTGCGGCAGGTGCGTAATGCGCTATACTGATGTCGTAAGCAAGGACGCAAAGCAAGGGAGTCCATCATGCGCAAGTCAGTCGTTGCAATCCTCGCCGCCATCGCTTTGGCCGCAAGCACCCTCGCAATGAGCGGGTGCGGGGAGATCATCACAAAGGCAGACACCAGACTTGTACGTGATAGCGAGGTACGCGAGAACACCGCTTACATTGAGTGCGGCGTATGCGGCGCACACGTACATGACTGGTGGTATATTCACAAGAACGTGTCCGACGAGTCCCCGTTAGTTCCCGTTTGTCAGTTCTGCTACCAGGACGCGCTAGCCGAGGACGCGACCAACAACTAGTGAGGATAGCCCCCCGCGTTTGCGGGGGGCGTATGGCGTTGACCGCGTAGCGGTCAACGTAACCCCCGAGATAAAAAAAGAAAACAACGAGCAGTCTTAATTAAGGTTCCCTCTCTTAATGGGGGCCTTTTATCTAAAAAAAAGACTATTGACTCCAAGAGCACCAAAGCGTTATAATAGAAGTGTTGTATTTTTTCGTGTGGAGGAACTATGGAGGAAAATTCTCGTTGACTTGCGGCCAAAAGTCAACTATATTGTATTTAGTCGATGGTCAACGCCCGCAAATAGCGAGACAAGGCAAAAAGAAGTCGTAGCACCACGCTACAGTTCTGTACCTAAAAAAAAAGAATGTTAGACCGAACTAGTGTTCTGTCAAGACTTTTGACGGAAAAGCACAAAAAAAACACTACAGCCAACGTTTCACGTGAAACACTGGCACACGTCAAGGTAAAACGCTTTATCAAGAGCCAACACAATTTCTTCACTTTTGGAAATTCCCGCTTGCGGTAAACGTCAATTGTGATAGTCTAGTTGTTGTCAGGCGAGGGAACTAGCCTCGCGTCCCAACACACCAGGAGCGTTTACCATGGAACAGTTTAACGTCTATGTTCTCACAGTAGCCGACAAAGAGGGTATATTTTTTGCAGGGAGCTATTCAACCAAAGAAGAAGCCAAGGAGGACGCGGCGCACTGGTTTGGAAACAAGGGGCTATGTGATTGGCATAAGTCAACCGCTAGTACTATCAGTGCTGCCATCTTAGACATTGAAGGGAGTGCCACTATCACGCCCGCCACCTTTAGCATCTAGATCCTCGCACCTCCTCGCAGCTACCACGCCGAGAGGGTGCGCTATGTTTCACGTGAAACCAAGAGAAGGGGAAAAGATGAACGCCGAAGACGTTAAGGGCATATGTCGCCGTTTGATGGGCAAAAACAACACCCGTGTAATTAACAGTGCTATTGTGAGCACAGACGGCACAAAAATAACCATTTCATATATCCATCCCAAGCATTATGACACCCTACGAGTTCGAGTTCAAAAGAAAAACGGCCACCGCAGGGCCAAGACGTTTAAGACATGGCAGAAGATGGACGAAGTGAGAAACGCCATTGCTGAAATGCTTAATTAGCCCCTCAAGCCCCCGAAAAATTTGAGGGCTATTTTTTTGTCTTGACGCTTGCGGGTATCTATCAAGTGCGCTATATTGTAGTCGTGCGGTAGTTAGTTCCGTCAATGAATCTACAATGCTGTCTCAAGCCGTAAAACTTTGCACATGCTCCCATCTTAATAATAATAATTACACTTGCGCCGTTGGTTGTCAAGTATTTTTTTAGAAAAACATGAAAAAAATTTTCTCGGATTGTTGCTTGACTTGCGCGGGCACTTTGCCGCATACTAAGACACGTCACGCGGGGGGAGACGCTCCCCGCCAAAAGCAAAGGGGAAACTATGGCTTACATGATCGTTCTTGATACCGAGACGGCACAGATCGGCGGGTCAAACGGACGCCCTCGCCCGCAAGACTCACGGGTCTACGATCTCGGTTACACCATCGTAGATACCAAGGCCATGAACGTGGTCGCTTCTCGCAGCTTTGCCATCATTGACACTTTCGCCAACGTCCAGCTCATGCGTTCCGCGTACTACGCTAACAAGCTGCCACAGTATTTCGAAGGCATGCGCGGTAAGGGGCGGGCATGGAAACCCGTTACGTTCCTAGAGGCATGGGCACAGATAAAGCAAGACGTCAAGACTTACAACGTCCGCAAGGTCGGCGCTTACAATTGCGAGTTTGACCGCAAGGCGCTCAACGCCACGTTGCGGGCCTATTCCAACGGGTTCGCGGCCTATTTCATGCCCTATGGCGTCAAGTGGGTAGACATTTGGGATTATGCTAGTTGCATCACCGCAACGCCCGCCTATCTTGACTGGTGCGAAGCTCACCAGTTGTTTACGCCCTCGGGCAACCCGTCCACCACGGCGGAAGCGGTCTACGGTTTCTTGACCAACTCCGCCGATTACGTGGAATGTCATACCGCCCTGGAGGATGCCAAGATCGAAACGGCCATACTAGCCGCCGCCCGCAAGCGTCACAAGAAGACCCGCCACACGGTTGGGCGAGGGTGGCAGGATGCCGCCGCACTCAACAAGAAGCGCAACGAGTAAGGGCAAAACTGACCCCATGGCAACGCTCCCCGATCTATTTCGGGGGGCGTTTTTTTGTCTTTTGTGCTTGACATACTCGCCGCTTTGCCGCATACTATAGTTAATCGGTAGCCCAGGGGTTGCAATACAATCCAAAAGGCAAAGAGGAACCGTTATTTATGTAGCTACGCCTATGCCCCGCATTCATTCACCCATTGCTAAGAGCATCAATATTCAAAGCATTTACCATTCCTACATATTTTGGAATTCTCGCTTGCGGCAAACCCCCACCACGCCTATACTAATAACCGTCAAAGGGAGCCGCGCCTTATGTCTCCCATCATCTGCGACAGCAAAGGGCTATATCATGACCACGTTCACCGACACCACCGCCGCCGACCTTTATAACAAGCTGTGCGCTACCATTGACGTGGGGCTAGTTGAAGACTTCAACAAGGCCTTTGATGCCGATTGGGAGACTGACGATCTAGAGGGCGTGGCTAGCAATGCCGCCTTCTCTTTTGTCAATGACATGTCCGACACTGAAACTATCCGGTTTCTGTACAACGGCATTGATAAAGGGGACCCCGCCACGCTTGACGCGTTCGCGGAATTCAACGCAAGCGACTACTTTTCCCCCACAACCTATTTGCAAGACGTGGCCAATTGCTACTTTTATAACAAGATACTAGACCAGTACATCAACAATTTGACCACCTTCGCCCTCATTGCGGCGGCTAGTTGGGTGGCGGATGAGCGTTGGGACAATTACAAGTTGTGCGCTAGCAGCATCAAGGCAGCGGCGGAAATGGCAGCGCAAGGAGACACCAAGCCCAAGACCATCGCCTACACTTTGAAAAGCTAAAACATAACTCAAAAGCACTAAGCAAGTTTTTAGCCCCTCGCGCATGCGGGGGGCTTTTGCTACGCAAGCAGATCGAGACGCTGTGCGCCCATCTAAAGCGTTGTAGCGCCCTGCTTGCGTTTCTAGGGCTTGCGGCCTGACGTCCCCTTAGAATGGCCCCCGTGGCTTCTCATGCGTTTTTTGTCTCCATAATCGACTCACAAAACGCCAAGAGTTACCCGAGGTTAACTTGTGGGAGAATGGCTTACATGGGGCGTTTTAAGCCCCTAGAATTTCACCACTTGAGCAACTGCCCCAAGAGAAGAAGACAGCCCCCCTAGCGGACAAACTAAAACGTTTTGCCGCCCGCCTAGCAGACGCCGCACGCGATCTTGCTCCAAGAGCTTACAGAACTGGTGTTCTATTGTGCGGGTTTTGTGCGGGGTTTGCGTCTCGGGCCTTGCGGCGGTACCCTCAAAGGGAAGGGAGGGCGGGGAATGGGGCGCAAAAGTAAGCCCAGGGTAACTTTTCTGGTATCAAAATTTTAACTACTATTTTAATATCAAAATTTTAACTACATCTTTTATGTTGGCCGCGCTCAAGAGTTAGCTCAGGCTAACAAAAATAATTTTTTATTCTTACTCGCCTTTGGTTTCAAAGTTGATGGATTTGGTTCGACAACTTATGTGGCGAATATCGGAAATTTAACCAAACCCCTTCGCCGCACCCCGATCTAGCAGGCATTTCACAATTCCTACAAATTTAGGATTCCTGCTTGACCCTGCCCTGCAACCTGCTATATTTGTAATTGTCCAAGGGGGACAGGCAAGGCGGCAAGGGGTCGCCAACCCCCAAGGTCAGGAAGGGGTGCCACCATGGCCACCACCACCATCACCCGCAAGTCCGTCCTCACCGCTATTAAGGGGGGCAAGGGCTACGCCGATCTGACTGACGCCGAGCGCACCATCTTTGATAAGATGCTATCTAGCGTCTCCAAGAAGAGCGTCCCGACGGTCTCCAAGACCCACATGGCCAACGTCAACGATGCCAAGAAGTTGGCGGGGATGCTTTCCGAGGGTCAGGCATTCAACGGCGCTTTCATCCGTGCGCACTTCCCCATGGTGCAGAGCGCTAGCAAGTCTACCGCCATCCTCCGCGCGGGCGTGGGTGAAGGTCTGTTTATCTCCCACGTTCTTACTTCCAAGGTTGGGGAGTACGGCAAGGGTGCGCGTATGTACATGCTTGCCACCACTGACGCCCCCGTTTGGGGCGATGAGGTGGCAGAGTAAGCCCCTAGGGGGCGAGGGATACCCCCCGCCCCCGCCCATCAGAGCAAATGACTCGCGCCCCGCGTGCCGCTCAAATGCCGCGCGGGGCGTTTCCTGTATCCTAAGAGTTAGCCTGGGGCAACTTCTAGATCCAGGCCAAAGTTAGCCAAGGTTTACTTTTGGCTGGATCTTTTGGTCGAACTGGTGTTCTGTTTTCCAAGAGTAAGCCTAGGGTAACTCTTTAAGGCGATCTGAGTCCTTGCGGGGGCGTGCCTGCAACTAGTCACTTTGGCCTATCTCGCCTTAAACGGGCTTACAGAGCCCCGCAGGGGCAAAAAGGTTTGATGAGGTACCTTGCGACCCAAAAGTAAACCCAAGGTAACTTTGTCGCTTAGAATGGCCTAGGTAAGCGTTTTTAAGGACTTGAAATTCCAAGGGCCTACCTCAATACCCGCGAGGGAATAGCGCCCCCTAGACGGCAAGGCAGAGCGTTTTATCACTTGTTCTCACAAGGTAGACGCTTGCGGCCAAGGGTGGGCTAGACAGAACGCGTGTTCTGTTTTTACCTGTCAGGCGAACTGGTGTTCTAGGTGGAAAAAACAGAACTAGTGTTCGTAAATGCCACTAACGGGGTAGCATTAACGCAGGTTAGAACATGTGTTCTTATGAACATGTGAACATATGTTCATATCTTCCGATGGAGTCCGTATTTTTTTTTATCGCGTCTGTATAGGCGAAATTCTGGTGAATGTTCGGGCTATAGGCGAGGTGGTGGTGAATTCCTGAAACCTCAGCATAGGCTCTTCCCGTATAAGAGACTGAGTCAGGGAGCAGCCATAGGCGACTTGGCTGTGAATGTCAGAAAAAAAACAAAAAAAATAAAAAATTTTTTTATTTTCTGTGTATATCTTTCCAAGAGCGTGGTATAATCTAAGTAAGTATATTTCTCCATGCCGCCATCGAGAGGTGCGCGGCGGGCACCTGGCTTGGCCACATAGGCCTCGCCTGCGTAGGTGTTCCACGGTTCCTGATCCCTTGAGAGGTCTTTCTCCAATAGAGAAAGGCAAGTCATGAATGGTCGCACAGAGGTGCGAGCCGAATAACCAGGTCAACGCATAGAAGACTTGTATGCGGCCATGCCCTCGCGCATAAGGCCTTGCACATATATGCTTCTATGCCATCGGGGCCTTTGCCGCATGCGCTGGAAGAGCTGAAGGCGGAAGGGTATTCTTTCCCTTGCCCCGCAAAAGAGGGCAAAGGCTTTCGTTTAGAAGGCCAAGGATACCTGTACAAGGTCAATCGACCCTAGTGGTGCTTCATGGGGCAGGAGAGAGGCAGCAATCGATTGACCGCACATCCTTCCCTAGGCAGATCGCTCTTCGCTTGCGCTGCTCACTGACGTTTGCTCGCTTGCGCTCAGAGTATGGTCGCCTCGCTTTCTTTCTTTCTTTCTTT
>ERZ1034984.32-NODE-32-length-140094-cov-17.553332_pt1 | contig 140094 bp, 110 predicted proteins | sample MGYA00520589_ERZ1034984 | MGnify/ENA primary metagenome ERZ1034984 (study PRJEB33766, sample SAMN09781790) | gut metagenome | biome: gut microbiome | host: Homo sapiens | place: Madagascar | study: EMG produced TPA metagenomics assembly of the PRJNA485056 data... | reverse complement strand
CTGGCGATCGGCTCGCGGGAGACGGGGCGCAGCTCCCATGCGCTTGCGACCTCGGCCGTTGCGTGGCCGGCGCGGGCACGGGCAAGGGCGGCCGAGAACACCGGGCCCACGATGTCGCAGCGCCATGCGCGCGCCACGACGTGCTCCCAGCCACCGTCGCGGGCCAGCCACAGCTCGACGGGCTCGTCGAACCACAGCGCGTGCGCAAGGCCGGCGCCCAGGTCGCTTCGGTCCTCGGCAACCGAGACCACGAGCGTCTGGGCGGGCGCGAAAGGCGCCGCCACGCCAAGGTCGCCCGCCGTGGCCACGACGGCTCCGATTGCGTGCGAGCAAAGCGGCACGCGCACACGGGCAGTGCACGCCTCCCGCAGTGTGGCGCCCGCCTCGTCCACGGCAGGCGTGATCTCCTCGCGCGCGAGACCCTGCCACACGGCCAGGTCGCAGCGTTCGAGGTCTGAGTCGGGGTGGTTGCCGCACGCCTTGTAGTCATCCTCGAACGCCACGAGCCCGTGGCGGGCGCGCACGGCGTGGAACTCGCGGACAAGGCGCACGTAGTAGTCGATCGCGGGCATGGGGCGCCACCCAAGCACGGAGCGGCGGTGCGGCCGCCAGATGACGGACAGGCACGTGACGCCACGCTCGGCAAACCACTCGCACGCCTCCACGTCGCGGGCCAGCGCGTCGTCCACGCTGGGCACGGCGCCCTCGCCCGCGAGCTCGGCGCCGCCCACGAGCTGCGTGTACACGTTGCCGCGCCCGAGCACGCCCACGGCCGCGGCCGTGCGGCGCAGCCACTCGTCGTAGCCCACGTGCGCCTGCTTGCCAGGGCAGAGACGGGCGAACTGCGCGGCGCCCCACACCTCGAGGTTGGGGCTGTACGACGTCACGCCCGTCTGTCCCACGATGCGCGCCAGGGCGTCCTCGCCGTAGGCGGGCGCCATGAGCTGGCAGGCAAAGCGGCCCGAGAAGCTCTCCCCCATGGCCCTGAGCGCGGCCACGTAGCGGTCCTGCTCGCGCGAGAAGGCCGGGGTGCCGTCCATGTCGGAGCCGCCGGAGATGTAGAGCTGCGAGTAGCGGCCGGGCTCGGCGAGCGCGGTGCTCACGACCTAGGAGATCTCGTCGCACGGCACCACGGGGTCGACGCCGCGACGCGTGAACAGCGCACAGAAGCGGCACTGCCTGCCCTCGCGCCAGAACTCGCAGCGCCGGTAGGCCGTGAGGATAAGCTTCTGGGCGCGGGCGTCTGCCAGGGCGTCGGCCGGGGTGCCGGCGCTCGTCGTGAAGTCGTAGAGCGCGGGGCGCGGCGTGAAGCCGATGACGTCCACGAGCCCCTCGCGGGCGTCGCCGGGCGCGTCGTCGCCGTCCACCGCGATCGGGCCCGCGGTCGGCTCGCGAAGCGTGAACTCGTCGAGCGCCTCGTCGTAGTCGATGACGTAGGGGTCCTCGTAGGTCTCGCCCCAGTTGATGTAGACGTAGGTGGCGTCACGCAAAAGCACGCCGCCGGGCATGACGAGCCGGCGCTCGCGGCCCTGTGCGGTGCGTCCCGTGAACGCTATCTCGAACGGCTCGTCGCTCGCGAAGCGGTAGTCGGGAGCCTGCAGGCGCTCGAGGGCACGGCCCGACAGCCTCGCGCCGTGCCACACCATCGAAATCTTCAGCAGCACGAACGGCGACATGTCCGGGTACTCGGCGCACAGCCGGCGCCATTCCTGCGTCTTTGTCTCGCCCATGGCGATTCTCCTCTCAGCGGTGACACGGAGACAGTTTGGCCCCGTCCCCAAGTGTCACCGGATGATGATGAGGGCGGCGACGATCGCGGCGTTGAGGCCCACGGCAAACGCGAGGTCGCGGGCGCGCAGGGGCACCTCGAACGCGCAGCGTCGCTCGCGGCCGTCCTCGAAGCCGCGCGACTCCATGGCCATGGCCAGGCTCTCCGAGCGCTCGAGGGCATGCGCCAGCATCGGCACCACGCGCCGGGGCGACAGCGCCCCCACGCGCACGCCGCGGGCGCGAAGGGCCAGGCCCACCTCGCCGTACTCGTCGCGCACCACGGGGAAGAAGTGGTAGGCGGCCAGCACGCCGTAGGCGAACTTGGGCGGCAGGCGGAACTGCTGCATGAGGCTCATGACGAGCTCGAACGCGTCGCTCGTGAACGCGAAGGCCATGCCCAGGCCGCCGTAGGCGAGCACGCGGCTCGCAAGCTGGGCGGCCGTGGTCCAGTCGCTCGCGAACAGCGTGCGCTGTCCAAACATGTCGGCCTCCACCGCGGCCGAGGCGTTGCCGCCCGAGCCGTACATGAGGCCGGTGACGAACAGCGCGAGGGCCGTGAGCGCAAACGGCAGCATCGCCAGCGCCAGGCCCTTTCGGTTCGTGCCGGGCGAGGCGAGCGTGGCCGCGAGCATGACCACGAACACGGCCAGGTTGACGGGCGTGTTGAACGTCACGGACAGGATGAGCGACGCCACGATGAGCGCGGCGAGCTTGCAGCCGGGGTTGAGGCTCCTCATGCGCGACCCCCCTCCCACGCGGGCTCCAGGCGGCCCCGCGCGTACGTCTCGAACTCCTCGGCAGACAGCGGGCGAACGCCGCCGCCTTCCACGAGCAGCACCTGGTTGGCGATGGCGCGGGCAAGCACGAGGTCGTGCGTCGCCACGACGACGGTGAGGCCCGCCGCCACGCGCGCCATGAGCATGTCGAGCATGCGGCGCGTCGAGCGCTCGTCCTGCGCGTAGGTGGGCTCGTCGAGCAGAAGCACGCTCGCGTTGCCCGCAAGCATCGCGAGCATGGCGAGGCGCCGCTGCTGGCCCTGGCTTATCTCGTAGGGCGAGCGCTCGGAGAGGCCCGCAAGGCCGAACTCCTCGAGAAGCGCCGGCACGCGGGCCGCGAGGTCCTCCTCGGCCGCGCCCGGGTTTGCCGCGCGCAGCGTCACGAGCACCTCCTCGCCCACCGTGAGGGCAAGAAACTGCAGGCGCGGGTTCTGGAACACGAGACCCACGCTGCCCTCCACGGCAAGCTCGCCGCTTGTCTCGCACGCGCCGGCGATGGCGTGCAGAAGCGTCGACTTGCCGGCGCCGCACTCGCCCACCAGGGCGCACACGCTACCACGGGGGATGTCGAGGTCAACGCCTGCGAGCACGCGGGTGGCGCGGCGGCCCCGCCCGTAGCCCACGGACAGGCCGCGGGCGCGCGCGGCAGACGGCGCGTCCGCGGCCACGGAGACGGGCGCGTAGCCGGCCGCCCACTCCTCGTCCACGAACAGGCCCGCGGCGCGCATCTGCCCCTCGTGGGCCGCAAGGTCGGCCGGGGCGAACGACGCGGCGTCCAGGCTGCCCGAGGCGCGCATGAGCACGACGCGGCTCGCGAACGGCAGCCACCAGCCGGCACGGTGGTCCACGACGACGAGCGTCACGCCCAGCTCGGCGTTGAGGCGGCGCAGCTCGGCGGCCACCGAGGCGCACGACGCCGGGTCGAGGTTGGCGAACGGCTCGTCGAGCACGAGCGTGCGGGCGCCGCAGGCAAGCGCCGTGCACAGGGCGAGCTTCTGCTTCGTGCCACCGGAGAGCCGGCCGATGCGCTCGCCCGCGCGTCCCTCGAGCCCCACGAGGGAAAGGAGCTCGCGGCATCGAGCGCGCATGTCGCCCTCCCAGCCCACGTTCTCCAGCGCAAAGAGCACCTCGCGCTCGACCGTGTCCATGCAGAACTGGTTATCTGGGTTCTGGAACAGGATCGAGACCTCGCGGCTGCGCTCGCGCGGGCCCATCTCGTCCACGGCGCGGCCGCCCGCGAGCACCTCACCAAAGGACTCGCCGGCGTATGCCGGGTACAGGCCCGCAAGGCACAGCGCCAGCGTGGACTTGCCGCTTCCCGAGGCCCCCATGACGAGGACGACCTCCCCCCGGCCAACGGTCAGGGAGAGGTCGGAGAACACCGGGTCCGCGTTCTCGCCATAGGAGAACGTGAGGGCGCGGGCCTCGAGGGCGGGCACGGACGTGGCGCGCGCGGTGCCGTTCTCGGCCATGCCGCCCTTCTCGGGCGCGGTGGCAGACAGGCGCTGTTCCTGCGCGCTAGGCACGGGCGCGGCCAAGCGCATAGCCCTTGAGCAGGCCGGTCTTGGCAAGGCCGTCGCCGATGGCCTTGGAGCCAAAGCCGCAGAACACCACGGAGCTCACGAGGCGCACGACGAAGAACAGCACGAGCACGGGCACCGAGATCAGGCCGTAGCCCGAGCGGATGAAGCTCCACACGAAGCTGATGATGGTGCAGAACAGCGAGGCGAGCAGCATGTCCTTCGTCTCGAAGCTCTTGTAGCGGCCCAGGGCGAAGGCGAGCTCTGCGCCGGCGCCCTGCACGAGGCCGGTCACGATGACCATCGGGCCGTACATGTTGCCGAGCAGCACCTCGATGAGCGCGGCGATGACCTCGGACACGAGGGCCACGCCCGGGCGACGGATGATGTAGGCGGCAAGCGTGGAGACCATGAACCAGATGCCGAACACGATCTCGTTGCCCATGGGGCCGATGCCCATGGGCGTGAACGCGGCCACCATGGCCGCCGCGGCGTACACCGCGACGAGGTACACCACGCCGAACACGATGCACAGCATCGCGACGAAGATGATCTCCTGGAGCTTCCAGCCGCCCTTGGCGGAACCGTTCTCGTTGGCCATTCCTGTTTCTCCTCTCGAGGCGAAGGGCAGTTGCCCTCGCCATTGGCTATGGGTCCCCTACTCGACCGTGGGGCTGTTGACGTTGATCGTGAAGTGCAGCACGTAGTGGTGGACGCTCTCGGTGTCCTCCATGAGCTGGCAGACGTCGGTGAGGTAGGTGAAGACGTCCTTGATGGAGCCCTCGATGCGCGTGGCGTAGTGGATCGTGGTGGGGTTGAGGCCGCGCTCCTCGGCCATGCGCCAGACCTTGGCGATGTCGTCGATGTAGTCGCCCACGCCCATGGGGTACAGCGCTAGCTTGCACAGGCACGGCTGCGTGGCGGCCTCGACGATGGCGTGGTTGGGCGCCTCGCCCTCATAGGCGAGCATGGAGTCGCCAGAGACGTCGCCCGGGCAGCCCTTGGAGACCTGGCCCTCGATGGCCATGTGGACGCCCTCGGTCCAGGCGCTCGCAAACAGCGCGGCCACGGCGTCCATCACGTAGGGCAGCTTGCCTCGGTAGACCGTCGACAGCGCGTCCGTCTCGCTCCAGACGGCAGACGTGTCAACGCGCCCAAGGCCGCCGAGAATGACGTCGATGAAGTTGTCGCACATGGGATAGAGCGTGAAGCGGCAGCCGGAAATCGGCAGGTCGGTGCCGCGACCGGCCCAGGGAAGGTCGGGCCTGTTGCAGCCCTCGCAGCAAGTGTCGGACATGGTTTCCTCTCGTTCGTGCGCCCGGAGGAGCCGAGAGGAGAAGAGCCTGACGAGAAGGGAGAAGGACGACGAGCGGCACGGCTCTGCCCAAAACAGCCGCAGAAGAGCGGCAAGCTTCCCTACGCTGGTCCTAACCAGGTCAGGTTCAAGGGGTTGGAAATCCTCTCAGCTCTTTCGAGCACCCCCAGCTAACGGTTTGGCATTATAGGCAGCCGGACGCGCGCGTCAAGCTCTTCTCGGCACAAGGCCGTGTCCAACGCGGCGGCAGTTGTCCCGGCACCGTTGTCACCGCGCGTGCGCAAACGTTTACGTTTTGCCGGGCCGCGCTTGTGCAACACTAGGGGCATCGCAGGCGCACGGGGGCGTGCGCCCCAACAGGAGGGACAGACATGTTCAGATTCGGCCTGCTCACGAGCGGCGGCGACTGCCAGGCGCTCAACGCAACCATGCGCGGCATCGCCAAGACGATCTACCGCAACGCGCAAGACAAGGTCGAGGCATATGGCTTCGAGGACGGCTACCAGGGTCTCATCTACGGCCGCTACCGCAAGATGGAGTGGGGCGACTTCTCGGGCCTGCTCACGCTGGGCGGCACGATCCTGGGCACGAGCCGCACGCCGTTCAAGCTGCTCGACACGCCCGAGGCAGACGGCGTGGACAAGGTCCCCGCCATGGTCAAGACCTACCGCAAGCTCAAGCTCGACTGCCTGTTCGTGCTGGGCGGCAACGGCTCCACCAAGACGGCGAACCGCCTGCGCGAGGAGGGCCTCAACGTCATCGCGCTGCCCAAGACGATCGACAACGACACGTGGGGCACCGACATGACGTTCGGCTTCCCGAGCGCCGTCGACATCGCCACGAAGTGCATCGACGACCTGCACACCACGGCCAACAGTCACCGTCGCGTCTTCGTGGTGGAGATCATGGGCCACAAGGTGGGCTGGATCCCGCTGTACGCGGGCATCGCCGGCGGGGCCGACGTCATCCTCATCCCCGAGATCCCCTATGACATGGACAAGGTCGTCGAGACCATCAAGCGCCGCGACGAGGCGGGCGGGCGCTTCTCGATCGTCGCGGTGGCAGAGGGCGCCATCTCCAAGGAGGAGGCGGCCATGAAGAAGAAGGACTACAAGAAGAAGGTGGCCGCGCGCGTGCAGCCCTCCGTGGCCTACGACATCGCCGGCGAGATCGCCAAGCGCATCGACCACGAGATTCGCGTGGCGGTGCCCGGCCACACGCAGCGCGGCGGCGAGCCGAGCGCGCAGGACCGCATCTTTGCCACCCAGTGCGGCGTCGAGGCCGCTCGTGGCGCGCTGGCCGGCGAGTTTGGCTACATGATCGCCCAGCGTGACGGCCACATGACCCGCATCCCGCTCGAGCAGGTCGCCGGCAAGCTCAAGTACGTGGACCCCAACGGCGAGCTCGTCCAGGAGGCAAAGCTTCTGGGCATCTCCTTTGGCGACGAATAGGCCGAGAAGGACGGCGAGTCCAGTCAGCCAGTTGATTGAGGCATGTCCAACGCTTTTGATAGCCCGCAATGACAGCACAGGCGCTGTCGTCGCGGGCTATTTTTGTTGGCAATCACCGTTCGCCGGTTCGCGTTTATCATTCGCCGGGATAGAACATAATTTAAGAGACTATTTACTATCCTTTGGATGAAATAACTGAATGAAGCAGGGAGGCGACCATGACCGAGACGGCCGTGCAGTTCATTTGGTTCATCGTTATCACGCTGGCCGCAACGCTGCTGCAGATCGCTCTGTTCCTGGGTGTCGTTGCCCTGGTTGTCCTCATCGTCAAAAAGCTGTGGAAGTAGCGGTGGCGTACAGGACCGCCCAACCAAAAGCGCCCCGCCTCGACCGTTGTCGAGGCGGGGCGCTCGCATGTGACAGCGTCAAATGCCGGCGTTACGCCAGCATGGCGCCATCGGCACCGTCGATGCGGACGTCAGCGTCGTAGAACGCCCGCACGGCCGCAATCGCCAGGGCCACGTCGCGAGTGCCACCCGTCTCGTAGCTCGAGTGCATGGCCAGCTGCGGCAGACCCACGTCAACGGCATGCATGCTGACCTGCGTGTTCGACAGGTTGCCCAGCGTCGAGCCACCCGCCATGTCGCTGCGATTGGCAAACGCCTGCACCGGCACGCCGGCGTCGGCGCACACGGCCTGGAACACGGCGCGGCTGAAGGCGTCCGTGCAGTACTTCTGGTTCGCGGCCTCCTTCACCACGAGACCGCCGTTGAGGCGGCAGCGGTTGGCAGCATCGTACTTGCCAGCCTGGTTGGGGTGCACGGCGTGCGCGTTGTCGCAGCTCACGAGCATCGACTTGGCGATGGCCTGGTGCAGCTCGTCGGTGGTGTGGCCAAGGGCGGCGTTCAGGCGGCAGAGCGTATCGGCAAGCACGGTGGACATGGCGCCCTGCTTGGTGTTCGAGCCAACCTCCTCGTTGTCGAAGCAGCAGTAGACGCTCACGTCGCGCTCGTTGTCGCTGGCGATGAACGCCTTGAGCGACGTGAACGCGCAGGCGAGGTCATCGAGCTTGGGCGAGGAGACGAACTCGCTGGCAGCGCCCCACACGCAGGCGCGCTGGCGGTTCACGAGGAACAGGTCGCGGGCCACGATCTGCTCGGGCTCGATGCCGAGGTGCTCGGCCACGAGCGCATCGACCGTGCCGGCCGTGCAGTCGCCGGCGGACATGATGGGGCACAGGTCGCTCGCGCGGTTGGGCGAAAACTTCTCGTTCACCGAACGGTCGAGGTGGATGGGCAGGCTCGGGATCATCGCGACGTCACGATCGAGTGACACGAGGCGGCTCTCGATGCGCGAGCCTTCGCGCACCAGCACGCGGCCGGCGAGCGACAGGGGCTTGTCGAACCACGTGTAGTCGATCATGCCGCCGTAGGCCTCGGTGTCCAGGCGCAGGTAGGACTCGGGGCCCTCCATCTCGGCAGCGTTCTTGAGCTTGAACGTGGGCGAGTCGGAGTGCGAGGCGGCGAGCTGGAAGTGGTAGCTCGAGCCCTCCTCGCCCAGACGCGCACCCACCTTCCAGGCGATGACGGTGGAGTTGTTGCGGCACGTGTAGTAGCTACCGCCCGCGCGGACGTCCCACGCGCCCGTCTCAGGCAGATAGGTGAAGCCGGCCTCGTCCAGGTAGGAGCGGATGGCGGCGGCGGAGTGGAACATGCTCGGGCTCTTCTGGATGAAGCTCACGAGCTCCTCGGCGAGCGCGACGTCGCCGGCGGTGGTCTTGGCTGCGATGCCCATGGGGTATCCCTTCTGACGCATGGTTGCTCGACAAAGTCTAGCACCCGCGTCGCACGAGCATGAGACGCAGCGCGTTCGCGCGCGACGCCCGCCCGCGTACAATACGGCCGAGAATAACGCCCGAGAGGAGAGTCGCATGACCGCAAGCAGTCCCAACGTCCTCGTCATCCTGCCCCTGAACGACGCGCAGCGCGCCCGTCTCGAGGCCGGCGCGCCAAGCGCCCACTACACGTATGTGGCGGCCAAGCCCGGCGCGATGCTGGGCGAGCCCTCGGCCGAGCAGGTGGCCGACGCCGACGTCATCGTGGGCAACGTCGACCCCAAGCTGCTGGCTGGGGCCGGCGCGCTCAGGCTGCTGCAGCTCAACTCTGCCGGCTATGACAACTATCTCGCCGCCGGGACCGTCCCCGCAAGCGCCGCGCTTGCCTGCGCCACCGGCGCGTACGGCCAGGCCGTCTCCGAGCACCTCTTTGCCATGCTGCTCGCGATGCTCAAGCGCCTGCCCGGCTACCACGAGCTCCAGCGCTCCCACAAGTGGGGCGACCTTGGCCCGGTGTGCACGCTTGCCGGCGCCAACGTTCTCGTGCTGGGCACGGGCGACATCGGCAGCCACTTCGCGCGCCTCTGCGCGGCAATGGGCGCCCGCGTGACGGGTGCCAACCGCCACGGTGGCGAGGCTCCGGCGGGCTTCGAGCGCATGGTCACCATGGATGAGCTGCCGCAGGCCCTTGGCCAGGCAGACGTCGTGGCGTCGTTCGTGCCGAGCACGGCCGAGACCCGCGGCCTGGCAGACGCCCGCTTCTTCTCGGCCATGCGCGAGGGCTCGTACTTTGTGAACGGCGGGCGCGGCGACCTCGTCGTGGACCGCGACCTCGTGGCGGCGCTTGAGGGTAGGCATCTCGCGGGCGCGGCGCTCGACGTCACGGCCCCCGAGCCGCTACCGACTGATCACCCCTACTGGGATGCCCCGAACCTGCTGCTCACGCCGCACGTTTCTGGCGGGTTCCACCTCCCGGTGGTGCTCGACAACATCGCGGGAATCGCCGCCGAGAACCTCGCGCACCTCACGGCCAGCGAGCCGATTCGCAACGAGGTCAGGCACTAGAGCCGCCCCAATCCCACAAGAACCTCGATTCAGCTCGGGGCCAAGGCCGTTCCGCCTTGGCCCCGAGCCATCTACCGAGCTTGAGCTACTATTTGTGGTCATGATTTTCGTTTGGGAACGACCTTCACCGTATTTAGCGGACATACTCGCCGTCGGATGCGACAAAAACGCGAGGTCGCTGGGCCATCCCCCAGAGGCACATTCCCAGCCTGGCAGCCAATTTCGACCTCAACTCGTTCCCAAACGCAAATTGCGACCAATTGTCGCGGAATTTCCCCGCTAGATCGCTTGCCGGATCGCCGCGCAGCCCCCCTACTTGCGACCAAACAGCTCGCGGGCGCGGTCGCGCAGGCCCGATCGCGTGATGGCGCCCTCGTAGCGCTCGATGCGCATGCGCGGGAACGCGTTGAAGAAGCGCAGGTCGCGCTTGCCCAGGCGCACGACGGCCGCCTCGGCGGCGCGCTCGAGCCACTCGGGACGCGACGGCCTCCTCAGCCCGCGTGCCCGCGCCACCGCGCTGCGCATCATGTTCGTGGCCGAACCAAGGCCCGCGGCGGCCACGCGCGGGTCAAGCCTGCTCACGAGCTCGCTCGCGGCGTCGCGCGTGCGCTCGTAGGCCTCGGCGGCGCCCTCGACCACGGAGTCCGGAAGCCGCTCGAGCATGCGGTCGGACGCCTCGCCGAGCGACTCGTCGAGCCTGATCGAGATCTCGGTGCGCAGCGACTCGAGCTGCGCGGACAGACGCCGCCAGCTCGCCATCGCAAACACGAGGTCAAGCGCGAGGACCACGCCCAGAAGCATCGCCACCACCTCGAGCACAACCGCCGGCAGCGCCGAGAGCCCCGCGAGAAGCGCAGGCTGCGTCACGCGACACACGAGCGTGGCGCCCGCACCAAACATGAGGAACCCGTACAGGCACACGCGCCCGTGGATGTTGAGCGGCTTGTCGTCGTAGTTCCAGAAGCGCGCGCCGCACGTCTTCTCGAGCGCCACGCCCACAACGTACTCGAGCGCGCAGCATGCCAGCCCCGAGACGAGAAACTGCGCCACGGGGTTCTCGACCCCGCGCAGGAACAGCCAGCAGAACAGGCACCCTACGCCGTAGATGGGGCAGATCGGCCCCAGCAGAAAGCCGCTGTTGGAGAAGCGCCCCTGGTTCATCATCGAGCAGACGGTGGACTCCCACAGCCACCCGCCAAAGCCATAGACGAGAAACGACAGGAACAGCCCCGAGAGCGGGGCCTGCGGCACGGACGCGGCAACGAGCGCGGGCACGTCGGCGGGCATCATCGGCTTCCCTCCCCCTTGCGGTCAGCCGCAGAGGCGCGCCGACCGATCAGGCGAGACAGCGCTGCCACACGCGGCTCGACGGTCTCGCGCAGGGCGCACACCTTGTCGGCGCAGCACACGATCCACGCCTCGCGGCATGTGGGAGGCACGGGCACGAGCGGGAACATGTGCCTCACGATGACGTTCTTCTCGCGCGGGGTGAGCGCAAAGTCATGGCTCGCGTTCGCAAGCGCAAAGAACGGGTGACGAAAGCCGTGGAGGCGATGGCTTGGGTCGGGGTCATGCCAGTCGTAGAGGAAGTAGTCGTGCAGAAGGGCCCCGCGCACGAGCGAGGAGCGGTCCACGCGCACGCCCAGGCGCGCGAGGGCGTCTGCCATGCGGCAGCTCTGCCGCGCCACCGACACGACGTGGTCGTAGACGCTCACGTCACCGTGCTGGATGAAGGCCCGGCACTCGCCAAGCCTGCCGCCGCGCTCGAGCCGTGCGGCCTGTGCCGCGACCTCTTCCGTGACCCCCATGGTCTCCCCTCGTCTTCTCGCCCCTAAGCCTACCAGCCCAGGACCCGCCCCAATGGGGTCAGACCCCTTTGGGACGCTCCGTCGGGACCGCACCGCCCGTCTCGCGCGTCCGTTAAACCGCCCGTCTCGCGCGCCGACACAGGCCGCTCACCACTTTTGTCCCCAAATGTGCAAAGCTATATGTTTGCAAACGCGAGATGTCAGGGCGAGCGAGGAGGGTGCATGTATCTCGAGCACATCGAGTCACCTGCGGACGTGAGGGCGCTTCCCGCCTCCGCCATGCCGACGCTGTGCGCAGAGATCCGCGACGCCATCATCGCGAGTTCGGCCAAGGTGGGCGGCCACGTGGGCCCCAACCTGGGCATCGTCGAGCTCACGGTGGCGCTCCACCGCGTGTTCAGCTCCCCCACCGACAAGCTCGTCTTCGACGTCTCGCACCAGACGTACGCCCACAAGATGCTCACGGGCCGCGCCTGGAACTACCTGGACGAGGACCGCATGGGCACGCTCTCGGGCTTCGCGAGCCCCGTCGAGAGCGAGCACGACCACTTCTCCATGGGCCACACCTCAACCTCCGTGAGCCTCGCCTGCGGCCTGGCCCGTGCGCGCGACCTCGCGGGCGACACGTATGACGTCGTGGCCGTGATCGGCGACGGGTCGCTGTCGGGCGGGCTTGCCTTCGAGGGCCTCGACGATGCCGCGCGCCTCGCCACGAACCTCATCATCGTCGTGAACGACAACGAGTGGTCCATATCCGAGAACCAGGGCGGGCTGTACGCCGCGCTCGCGCGCCTGCGCGAGACGGGCGGCACGGCAGCCGACAACCCGTTCCGCGCGCTGGGGCTGGGCTACGCCTACGTCGAGGACGGCAACGACGAGCAGGCCGTCGAAGCGGCGCTCGCGCGTCTACGTGGCTGCGCGCGCCCGACCGTTCTGCACGTCCACACGCACAAGGGGCTGGGCTTTGCCCCGGCCGAGGCAGACGAGGAGAGCTGGCACCACGTGGGGCCGTTCGACCCCACCACGGGCGAGAAGCTCGGCGGCGGTCGTGCGAGCGGGGGCATTGTTGCCACCAAGCCTGAGACCTACGCGGACATCACGGGCGAGCACCTGCTGGCTCGCATGGCATCCGACCAGCGACTTATTGCCATTTCGAGCGCCACGCCCTACATGATGGGCTTCACGGCGCCGCGCCGTGCGGCGGCCGGGCGCCAGTTCGTGGACGTCGGCATCGCCGAGGAGCACGCCGTGACGCTGGCCGCAGGCCTTGCCGTGGGCGGCGCGCACCCGGTCTACGGCGTGTACGGGACGTTTCTGCAGCGCGCCTACGACCAGATCTGGCACGACGTGTGCCTGAACGCCGCGCCCGCCACCATCCTCGTGTTCGGCTCGAGCGCGTTTGGCACAACCGATGCCACTCACCTGGGCTTTTATGACATCGCGATGCTCGGCGACATGCCGGGCCTCACCTACCTCGCGCCCACGTGCCGCGAGGAATACCTCGCCATGCTCGACTGGGCGTGCAGCTACGAGGGCGGCCCCGTGGCCATCCGCGTACCCGGCGCGGGCGTCGTGTCTCGCCCGGGTGTCGCGCTGCCGGCGGACGGCTTCGCAAGCGGGCTGCCCGAGATAGTGCGCAAGGGAGCCGGCGAGGTGGCCGTTCTCGCGCTGGGGGCCACGCTGCCACTGGGCCAGTGCGTCTGCGAGCGCCTGGCCGAGGAGGGCGTGGACGCCACACTTGTGAACCCGCGCTATGCCTGCGGCTTCGACCGCGACTGGGTGCAGGGGCTCGCTGCGAGCTTCCGCGTGGTCGTAACGCTCGAGGACGGCGTGCGCGACGGCGGCTTTGGCAGCCGCGTCGCCTGCATCCTGGGCCCCACGGGCGCGCGTGTGCGCTGCTTTGGCCTCACCCACGGCTTCCCCGACCGCTACGAGCCGGCGGAGCTTCTCGAGGCCTGCGGCATGACCGAGGAAAACGTCACGGCCGAGACCCTCGCGCTGCTCGAGCGCTAGCGCGACGTTTTTGCATGCGCCCGCCACCCACCCGCAAGCGGATGGCGGGCGCTTCCGTGTCGAGCCTCCCGGACCTCGCAATTCACCGTCTGGTTTTGACGTAGTTCTCGGCCCCCGAAGCGCAAAAGTGCGTCAAAACCAGACGGCGAATTCATCGGATGCCCCTCCTTCCCCGGTTATCGCCATTACGTGAACGTTCACCCAATCAATAGTGAACGTTCACCTCGCGCGCGATACACTCCGTCTCGTATCAGCTACGAACGGAGGACCCATGCAAAACAACGGCACCGTCCTCGCCTTTGGCGAGATCATGATGAGGCTCTCGCCAAAGGACCACCTGCGCATCGAGCAGGCTGGCGAGTTTGACGTCCGCTACGGCGGCGCCGAGGCAAACACGGCCGTCTCGCTCGCCGTCCAGGGCGACGCATCCGCCTTCGTCTCGGTGGTGCCGCCCAACCGCCTGGGAGACTGCGCGCTACGCTCCATCTCCCAGTGGGGCGTCGACACCTCCCGCGTCATCCGCGAGGGCGACCGCCTGGGAAGCTACGTCTTTGAGCCCGGCGCCTCCCAGCGCGGCAACGGCTGCGTCTACGACCGCAAGTACTCCGCCGTGAGCCTCGCGCCACGCGAGACCTACGACTGGGACGCCATCCTGAACGGCGTCGACGCGTTCTACTTCTCCGGCGTGACGCCCGCCGTCTCGCCCGAGCTCGCCGCCGCCTGTGCAGACGCCCTCGCCACCTGCCGCGCCCGCGGCATCACCACCATCTGCGACCTCAACTACCGAGGCAAGCTCTGGACCCCCGAGCAGGCCCAGAACACCATGCGCGGTCTGCTCCCCCTCGTTGACGTCTGCGTGGCCAACGACGAGGACGCGCCAGCAGCCCTCGGCATGACGTGCGTCTCGGGCTCGCTCTCTCACGGCATCGAGGAGCGCGACTCCTACGTCGAGATGGCACGCCAGATCTGCGCCGAGTACGACTGCAAGACCGTGGCATCGGTGGTGCGCAACGTCCAGTGCGTCGAGCGCTCCCAGTGGATGGGCGCGCTGTACGACGCAGCCACGGATGCCCACTGGTTCTCCCCCATCCACGACGTCCACGTGCTCGAGGGCGTCGGCGCGGGCGACGCGTTCAACGCGGGCCTCATCCACGCGCTTCGCCACGGCTTCGATCCCCAGCACGTCATCGACTACGCCATCGCCGCGAGCGTCCTCAAGCTCAGCATCCGCGGCGACGCCAACCTCGTCACGCCGCAGGAGATCGAGAAGGTCGCCGCATCGAGCGGCGGCGCGCGCGTCGAGCGTTAGCCCACTCACAGACACAAGGCAAACGAAAGGAACGCCATGTACGAGAAGTTCTACGAGCGCCTCGAGGAGCTCGGAATCGTCCCCGTCGTCGTGCTCGAGAAGGTCGAGGACGCCGCCCCCATGGCCCACGCCCTCATGCACGCTGGCATGGAGAGCGCCGAGGTGACGTTCCGCACCGCGTGTGCCGCCGAGTGCATCGCCGCCATGCGCACCGCCGAGCCCGACATGTGCGTGGGCGCCGGAACCGTCCTCGACAACGACCAGGTAGATCGCGCCATCGCCGCCGGCGCCCAGTTCATCGTCTCCCCCGGCTACTCCGAGGACGTCGTAGCCCACTGCATCGAGCTGGACGTCCCCGTGCTGCCTGGCTGCGTGACGCCCAGCGACATCACGGCAGCCATTGAGCATGGTCTGCACGTCACGAAGTTCTTCCCCGCAGCGCAGTACGGCGGCCTTTCCACCATCAAGGCCCTTGCCGCCCCGTTCGTGGGACACCGCTTCATGCCCACGGGCGGCGTCTCCACGGCCAACGTCGAGGAGTACCTGTCGTGTCCCTCGATCGCGGCGTGCGGCGGCACCTGGATGGTGAAGCCCGCCCTGTTCGCCGACGGCGACTTCTCGCGCGTCGAGGCGGCCGCCCGAGAGGCCATGGACGTGGTCCGCAAGGTCCGCGGCTAGCCCCGGGGCAGGCGCGACATACCCACCACCAAGGGAGGAAACAATGGGAAACGTGCTCGACAGCTTTAGGCTCGACGGGAAGGTCGCCCTGGTAACGGGCGCAACGTACGGCATCGGCATGGCCATCGCCGAGGCGTTCGGCCAGGCGGGCGCACGCATCGCGTTCAACGCCCGCCACGTCGACAAGGTGGCCCAGGCAGAGGAGCACTACCACTCGCTGGGCCTGGACGCCCACGGCTACGTGGCAGACGTCACGGACGAGGCGCAGGTCGCCGAGCTTGTCGCCAACATTAAGGCAGACTTTGGCACCGCACCCGACATCCTCGTGAACAACGCGGGCATCATCAAGCGCGTCCCCATGCTCGAGACGAGCGTCGAGGAGTTCCGCGAGGTCATCGACATCGACCTGAACGCCCCGTTCATCGTCTCGAAGGCCTGCATTCCGGCCATGATCGAGAAGGGCCACGGCAAGATTATCAACATCTGCTCCATGATGAGCGAGCTCGGGCGCGAGACGGTCAGCGCCTACGCCTCTGCCAAGGGCGGCCTCAAGATGCTCACGAGAAACATCTGTTCGGAGTTTGGCGAGGCCAACATCCAGTGCAACGGCATTGGCCCGGGTTACATCGCCACGCCCCAGACCGCGCCGCTGCGCGAGAGGCAGGCAGACGGCAGCCGTCACCCGTTCGACCAGTTCATCATCTCCAAGACGCCGGCCGCTCGTTGGGGCACGCCCGAGGACCTTATGGGGCCCGCGGTGTTCCTCGCCTCCGACGCCTCAAACTTCGTCAACGGCCATATCCTCTACGTTGATGGCGGCATCCTCGCCTACATCGGCAAGCAGCCGTAAGGCGCCCGCCGCATCGATTCGCCCATGCGCTCGCCGTCTGGTTTCGACGCATTTCTCGGCCCCAGAGGTCGAGAAATGCGCACGAACCAGACGGCGTTTCGTTTGGACGGGGCGTGCCTCACGCCACGAGCTTCGTGGCGAGCACCTTCCAGCCACAAAGCTCGCACAGGCGCTCATCAACGACGGTCATCGGAACGCCAAGAACCAGTGGCGCGTCCGCCACGAGAGGAACGCCATCGACGAGCTCGGGCGCAGCACCAGGACGCACGCCATATGCCCGCAGCGTGCGCACGAGGCACGCGTCGTCGAGCACCTCGCCGTACGAGAAGCGCGCCACGCGCACGCCGGCCGCGGTAAGGCGAGCCTCCCGCCGACGCTCGCGAAGCAGCGTCGCCGAGAAGCTCCGGCCGTCCGTGAACGCCGGATCACGATACTTCTGCGCGCCATCGAGCTCCACGCCCACGGCTCCACGGCGAGCAAGCCAGCCGGCATCAAGGCGAAACGACGCGTGCGGCTCCAAAGGATCGGCAACGCAGATCTGCATGTGGGGCGGCGTGAAGCCCAGCCGCAAGAGCTGAGCGCGCAGTATCGACTCGCCGCCGTTCTCGCACCGCGAAGTCGCAAGCGCGGCCACGCGACAAGCACGCGAAACCCCGCGATGACATGAGAAATGCGAGCTCAAAACCCGTGTCAGCCCACGGCGCGTCAAGCCTGTCCTTCTCAGTGTGGAATCGGCGATGGCAAGCGCGCGGGAGAACTCCAGGTCGCGCATGCAATCGAACGCCGTCCTCTCAAGCGACGTCACGCGAACGCCGCCAACGAGCGTGACCCCGGGGTCCTCGATCCTGTGAGACCTGAGCCACGCGGACGCGGCGGGCCGATTCTGCGAGCATCCCACCACGTGAATCTCGCAAAGGTCGTCGTGCGAGACGGCCAGGCCGTGGAGCAGTGCCGCCGTGGTGCCGCAGAAGACCCAGTTGGGGTGCTGCGCCGCAAGGCCACGCACGAGCGCGAGCGTCCGCTCCGTGGCGCCAAGCGAGTTCCACCAGCCGGCACGAACGTACAGCCCGGCAGACGGGGAATGAAGCCGCCAGACGGTCGCCCTCCTCCACAGCGCCTCCCTAAGCGCGCGCTCCCTGGGCGCAAGGCATGCGCCCGCCCGTTGCGCGTCGTCAAGCGCCCGACGCACCCTCTCGTCCACTGCCCTGCCCATCTCGCCCCCCCCAATCGGCAAACTGCGCGTAGGGGCACTGTACCCACGAGGCGCAAAAACCAGCGGACGACTTCCGCAGGTGGCGCGCACAAGAAACGCCGTCTGGTTTGAGCGCATTTCCAGCCCCCAGAGGCCGAGAACTGCGCAGAAACCAGACGGCAGGTCACTCGTCGAGGGCGTCTACAGGCAGACGCCGTCCTTCCAGATGCTGATCTCGTGGCAGCCGCGGCGCTCGGCGCTCGTGCGCCTGCCCGACGCCACGTCGAGCACGAGACACCACAGGTCGTCGGCCGCCTCGTCGAGCGTGCGCTCGCCGGTTGCCACCACGCCGGCGTTGAAGTCCATCCAGCCCGGCTTGCGCTCGGCCAGCCTCGAGTTCGTGAACACCTTGAGCGTGGGCGCCGGCGCCCCAAAGGGCGTGCCGCGGCCCGTCGAGAACAGCACCATGTGGCAGCCAGCCGCCGTGAGCGCCGTCGTCGACACCATGTCGTTACCGGGCGCGCACAGCATGTTGATCCCACGCCTGCTCACGCGCCCCGCGTAGGGCAGCACGTCAACAATGGGGGCGGAGCCGCCCTTCTGCACGCAGCCGCAGCTCTTGTCCTCGAGCGTCGTGATGCCGCCGTCCTTGTTGCCGGGACTCGGGTTGTCGTAGACCACCTCGTGGTGGCTGATGAAGTACTCCTTGAAGCCATTGAGCATGTCGGCGGCAGCGTGGAACACGTCCTCGTTCACGCAGCGATCAAGCAGCATGCTCTCGGCACCGAACATCTCGGGCACCTCCGTGAGCACGCTCGTGCCGCCACGTGCCACGAGACCATCGCTCACGCGCCCGATGACGGGGTTGGCCGTGATGCCCGACAAGCCATCGGATCCGCCGCACTTGAGCCCAATGACGAGCTCGTTCGCGGGAATCGGCTCGCGCTCATAGCGCCGCGCGCGCTCGGCGAGCTGGGCGAGAATCGCATGTCCCGCCTCCTGCTCGTCCACCACATCCTGGCAGGTGAGGAAGCGCACGCGCTCGGGGTCGAAGTCCCCAAGCTCGTCGAGCACCTGCTCGTGCGTGCAGTTCTCGCACCCCAGCGACAGGAACAGCACGCCCGCCGCGTTCGGGTGACGGGAAAGCGCCACGAGCAGCGCCCTCGTCTGCGCGTGGTCCGCCCCCGTCTGCGAGCAGCCGAACGGGTGGGGGAAGTAGTGCACGCCCTCGAGCGAGCCGCCCACGAGATCCTGGGCACCCTCGCACAGCGCGCGGGCCACCTCATTCACGCAGCCCACCGTGGGGATGACCCACAGCTCGTTTCTCGTGGCCACCGAGCCGTCCTCGCGGCGGTATCCCATGAACGTCTCGGGAGCCACCGGCTCCACCACGGGATGCGTGGGATGGTACTCGTAGGCGACCTCGCCGGAGAGGTTCGTGGCCACGTTGTGCGTGTGGAGCCACGTCCCAGGTGCAACGTCGCAGGTCACGTGCCCAATCGGCAGGCCGTACTTCACAACGTTGTCACCCGCGGCAATCGCGCGCGTGGCCATCTTGTGCCCCTGTGGTACGTCCTCGAGCGAACGTACGGCGCCCACGCCCGGCACGTCCACGGCCTCGCCCGCCGCAAGCGGCCGCAGCGCCACGACGACGTTGTCTGTGGGGTTGATCTGGATCGCGTCCATCTGATACCCCTAGGCGATGGCCGCGGCAAAGGCCGCCTTGGCGCCCTGCTCGCGCACGATGGCGAGTGCGTCGGCCACGAACTGCTCGAGACCCGCGATTCTCGTGAGATCCTCGCCCCACATCTGCTCGCACGTCAGGACGTCGTGGACGAGCGTGGCGTCATCGGCACCCGAGCGCTCGACGTAGAAGTCGAGCACAAACGCGTCATCGGCCGCCACGTACTCAGCGCCGTCAACGGTGCGGCGCAGGTGCAGGCCGTCCGCCTCGCGCCCCACGAGCTCCTGCGTGTAGAACGAGATGAGCGTGGCGAGACTGGTCGTCAGGCAGCGCGGCAGCTCACCCTTTGTCGCCACGTAGTCCTTGAGCGTGGGAAGGTCGCGGGCGCGCCACTTAGCCGTGGAGTTCAGGCAGATGGAAAGCAACTGGTGGTCGATGAACGGGTTGTCGAAGCGATTGCCCACGGCCGCGGCGAACGCCTTGCAGTCCTCGACGTCGAGGTCGGCCGCCAGCGTGGGGATAACCTCGGTCTGCAGCATCCGATCCATGAAGCCGCGGACCGTCTCGTCGTGCATGCAGTCGCGCACGATGCCAAAACCCGCCACCCACGAACCGGGCACGAACCCCGTGTGCGCGCCGTTGAGGATGCGGACCTTGCGCTTCTTGTAGGGCGTCACGTCCGGCGTCACGAACACGCCGGGAAGTCCTGCGGCCACGAACGGCAGCCTCTCGGCCAGAGACTCGTCGCCCTGGATACCCCACATCTGGAACGGCTCGCGCACCGTGAGGAACGGGTCCTCGTAGCCCAGGCGCTCGGCCACCGCAGCGGCTTCCTTGGGATCGCGGATGCGGCCGGGAACGATGGTGTCCACGAGCGTGGTGCAGACGGTGCAGTCATGCTCGAGCCAGTCAACAAAGGCCTGCTCCCAGCCCCAGTCGGCCACGTACTGCTTCATGATGCGCAGCAGCTCCTCGCCGTTGTGGTCGATGAGCTCACAGGCAAGCACGATGACGCCGGGCTTGCCAGCCGCCCAGCGGGCGTGCAGCACCTGCACGAGCTTTGCCGGGAAGCTCGCGGGCGGCTCGTCGTCCGCCTTGCAGGCAGGGTCATAGACGATGCCCGCCTCGGTGGTGTTGGAAACGATGATCTCCAGGTCGTCGGAGGTGGCGACCTCCATCATGGCCTTGTAGTCATCGGGCCTGTACGGGTTGAGACAGCGGCTGCACGAGGAGACCACGCGCGCCTCGTCGATGGTCTGGCCGTCCTGCTTGCCACGCACGAGCACGGTGTAGAGGCAGTCCTGCGCGTTGATGCCGTCCGCGAAGCCATATGCGCCGTCGATGGGTTGCACCATGACGACCTTGCCGCGCCAGCCCGTGAGCTCGGCGCCCATGTCAAAGTAGCGGTCGACGAACGCACGCAGGAAGTTGCCCTCGCCAAACTGGAGGACCTTCTCAGGCGTGTCCTTGGGCTGCAGGAATCCCTCGTAGCCAACCTTCTCAAGCGTCTCGTAGCTGATGGTGTCCATGCCTACTCCTCCTTGAGGTCAAAGCCAAAGTAGCGAACCGCGTTGTTGTAGCTGATGTCACGCACGAGCTGGCCAAGCATGGCCTCGTCGTCCGGGTACTTGCCCTGCTCGACCCATTCGCCGAGAAGGCCGCACAGCACGCGGCGGAAGTACTCGTGACGCGGGTAGGAAAGGAAGCTGCGGGAGTCCGTGAGCATGCCCACGAAGTTGCCGAGCACGCCCTGGTTCGCGAGCGTCGTGAGCTGGTCTCGCATGCCAAGCTCGGAGTCATTGAACCACCAGGCACTGCCGTTCTGGAGCTTGCCGGCCACGGGCGCCTCCTGGAAGCACCCCATCACCGTGTCGATGACGATGTTGTCGGCCGGGTTCAGGCTGTACAGGATCGTCTTGGGAAGCCCACTCGTGCGCTGGATGGAGTCGAGGAAACCGGCGAGCTGGTCTGCGGGCGAGAAGTTCGAGACACAGTCATAGCCCGTGTCGGGGCCGAGCTTCTCGAACATGCGGCGGTTGTTGTCGCGCCTGCAGCCAAAGTGCAGCTGCATGGCCCAGCCAAGGCGCACGTACTCGCCAGCGACGAACTGCATGAACGCCGTCTTGTACTGCATGACCTCACGCTCGGTGAGCGGCTCGCCAGCGCGGCCACGACGGAAGATGTCCTCGATCTGATCGGCCGTGGCAGGCTCGTACATGACGTAGTCAAGCGCGTGGTCAGAGGCTCGGCACCCCAGCTCGGCCGCAACGTCGTAGCGACGGGCGATGGCGCGCTTCAGGTCCTCGAACGTGGCGATGGGCGTCTCGGCAACGCGAGCGAGCTTGTCCACATAGGCGCCGAACTCGCCCGTGCGCTCGATGCGAAGCGCCGCATCGGGCCTCATGGCCGGCACCACGGCCACGTCAAACGCGGGATCGGCCGCGATCTTCTTGTGCCACTCGAACGAGTCCGCCGGGTCGTCCGTCGTGCAGATGACGCGCACGTTGGAGCGGCGCACGAGCTCACGGCATGAGAAGTCCGGACGCGCGAGCGCCTCGCTCGTGAGGTCCCACACCTCTTGTGCCGTCTCGGTGTTCAGCACGCCGTCGTAACCAAAGAAGCGATTGAGCTCGAGATGGCTCCACTCGAACACGGGGTTGCCGATGCAGCGGCCAAGCGTCTCGGCCCACTTCTGGAACTTCTCGCGGTCAGGGGCGTCACCGGTGATGTAGCGCTCGTCCACGCCGTTCGCGCGCATGAGGCGCCACTTGTAGTGGTCCCCGCCCAGCCACACCTCCGTGATGTTCTTGAAGCGCCGGTCCTCGAAGATCTCTCGCGGCGAGATGTGGCAGTGGTAGTCGATGATGGGCATGTTCTCGGCGTAGCCGTGGAAGAGCCGCTCACCGGTCTCGTTTCTCAGCAGGTAGTCCTTGTCGTCCATGAACTTGCTCATAGCGTCCTCCTGGTTGCGGCACGCGCCGCACATGGGTTAGGTGAACGTTCACCATACTACCGTCTCGAACGCCGCCGGACACGGGATTCGAGTCTCTTGTGAACGCAGGTGGTAGCTATCCGGCGGCAAGCGGAGGTTGGCACCCCTTCTCCGTTTTCACGTCAACGCTTTCGAAATCTTTCGGTTATCGTGAGCAAAAACGACGCGAACCAACTTTCGCTTGAGAAAGCAGGACAGCCATGTGGGAGAAGTCGCGGGAGGACCGCAAGATCGGCGTCGACGAGCGACGCGCCATGATCGTCGACGAGGTGAACCGCCGCACGTCGCTTCAAGTGTCAGACGTCTGCGAGCACTTCGGAGTCTCGGAAGTCACGGCCAGAAACGACCTCGACAAGCTCGAGAAGTCCGGCAAGCTCCGCCGTACGCACGGCGGCGCGGTCTCCATCACCAGGACAATCACCGTGTCCTTCCCAGACCAGCGCCTCAACCTCAACGTAGAGGCAAAGCGCGCCGTGACGAAGCGCGCCGCCGAGTTCGTCCACGACGGCGACACCCTGTTCGTGGACACGGGGACGACAGCCTTCGAGTTCGTGCACTTCCTCTACGACAAGCGCGACATCACGATCGTGACGGCAGACCTGTCCATCGCGAGCTTCGCGGACTCGAGCATGCCCCACGCCCACGTTCTCGTGCTTGGCGGCACGCTGCGCAAGAACCATCGCTACATAACGGGGCCGATAACTACCGAGATCATGGCCAAGCTCCGCGTTGACAAGGCGTTTCTCGCGGCAGACTCGTTCACGCCCGGCTTTGGCTTCTCCACGCAGTTCACAGGTGTGGCCGAGGTCAAGGAGATGATGCTTCGACAGTCACGCAAGCACTACATGATGATGGACGCCAGCAAGGTGAGAGACCCCTGCTTCATACGCTTTGCCACGCTGTCAGACTTTGACGCCCTCGTCATGGACTTTGACCCAAACGGCGAGGTCGCCCGTGCGATACGGACAGATGCCCGCGACACGGAGCTCATCCTCACGAACGGCAAGGAGCCTCACGACCTGCCGCTCGAGGTCCGAAACGAAGAGGGGCACATCGGCAGAGAGGCCGCTGCCTGTATCATCAACGACGAGGAGATCTAGCGACGCTCCCAGTCCCGTGACGTCCGCGAGCAAGCGCCCATCCGTCCCAGACGGGTGGGCGCTTTTCCGTGCGTGGGCACACGGACACCTGACGAGGTGTTATCCCCGGCTAACCAAACCGAAATAAACCGAAATAAATATGTCAGACTTAGTCGCTTCTACCCGACTATTTACGCTAAAACGAAAGCTAATTGACAGCCAATTTGTTATCAAGCTATCTCTTGGCCATGTATTAATTAGCCTATTTACCTGCGGTTTTCTAACAAGTCCAAACAAAATGTGAGATTGCAAACAACATTTGGCTACCGCTTACGTTCGAAATTATTACGTTTACCGACAGTGACTATTTGCTTTTTCGAAAGTGCCTTATCACATTGTGGTGAGAAGCGGAGCCCAGCGCAGGGGCGCGCAGGGCCGCGTAGGACACGAAGACGAAGGGCCACACGCCATGGAACTGAACGAAGTTCTTTCCGAGGACATTATCGACCTGAACCTCAAGGGCACTACGAAGGACGAGATCCTCCGCGAGCTTTCCCAGCACCTGTACGACAACGGCTACATCTCCGACGTCGATCAGTTCGTCAAGGACATCTACGTCCGCGAGTCGCTCGGCATCACCGGGGCCGGCAACCACATCGCCATCCCCCATGGCAAGTCGAGCGTCGTGAAGAAGATCACGATCGCCATCGGCCGCTCCGACCACTACGTCGAGTGGGAGAGCTACGACGACCAGCCCGTGAACCTGTTCTTCCTGTTCTGCGTCTCCGACGACGAGGGCTTCGCGCAAAACCACATGCGCCTGCTCGCCAAGCTCGCCGGAAAGATCGGCAACGACGACCTGTGCGAGGAGCTCCAGAACGCCAAGACGCCCGCCGAGGTCATCGAGATTCTCACGCGCGACTAGCAAGGCACCTGCCGGGCCACGCGCCCGAAACAAGAGAAACGCCAAAGGGAGAGGAACCACCATGAAGATCGTTGGAGTCACCGCCTGCACCGCCGGTATCGCCCACACCTACATCGTCGCCGAGAAGATCCAGAAGGCCGCAGAGGCCGCCGGTCACGAGTGCAAGATCGAGACCCAGGGCACCATCGGCGCCGACAACGTCCTCACCGAGCAGGAGATCGCCGACGCAGACGTCGTCATCGTCGCCCACGACATCGCCGTGAACCTCGACCGCTTCAAGGACAAGCGCGTCGTGGACATCCCTATCTCCACGGCCATGAAGAACCCCAAGAGCCTTATCGCCACGATCGAGAAGAAGCTCGGCAAGTAGGTTCGAGGGACTCGTCCCATTTCATTCGGTGTACGTAGGCCGCAAGGCCTATCAAGGCAATTCGGGTTGGAAGGCCCGGAAGAGAAGTAAGGAAAGGAAGGAGTGCAATGTCTAAGATCAAGAAAGTCGGAGTCATGAAGACTATCATGACCGGAATCTCGTACATGATTCCTATGGTCGTTGCCGGCGGCATCTTGGGCGCTCTGGCCAAGGGCTTCGGCGGGTGGCAGATCGGTAGCTACTACTCCGACGTCGCGAGCACGTGGGCCACGCCCTTCACCGGCATGGAGCCCTTCACCTGGGGTGGCTTCTGGTGGGGCGTCAACATGCTCAGCAGCTACGCCATGAACTTCGCCGTGGCGATCCTGTGCGCCTACATGGCCTACGCCATCGCCGAGCGCCCGGGCATCGTCCCTGGCTTCATCATCGGCTACGTCTGCGTCATGTCCAAGGCCGGCTTCCTCGGCGGCCTGCTCATGGGCTTCGTCATTGGCTACTTCATCCTCTGGATGAAGACCTGGAAGGTCCCGAAGTGGATGAGCGGCCTCATGCCCGTGCTCATCATTCCGGTGCTCACCACGTTCGTGTGCGGCATGCTGTTCCTGTGCGTGTTCTGCCAGCCCCTCGCCTTCATCATGGATGCGTTCCAGAACTGGATCAAGTCCCTCAATGGTGGCTCCAAGGCTGTCATCGGCGCTGTCATCGGTGCCTGCATGGGCTTTGACATGGGCGGCCCCGTCAACAAGACCGCTTCCATGGCCGCTAACGGCCTCGGTGCCGACGGCATCTACGGTCCTATGTCCGCCAAGATCATCGGTGGCATGACCCCGCCCTGCGGCGTGTTCATCGCCTCCCTCATCGCCAAGGACAAGTTCACCCAGACCGAGCGCGACACGGCCATCACCGCCTTCCCCATGGGCCTGTGCTTCATCACCGAGGGCGTCCTCCCGTTCGCCGCAGGCGACCCGCTGCACTTCATCCCGGCGTCCATGATCGGCTCTGCCGTCGCTGGCGCCATCGCAGTTGGCATGGGCGTCGAGTCCATGGCCGGCCACGGCGGAATCTTCGTCTTCCCTGCCATGGCCAACCCGCTGTGGGCCGTTGTCGCCCTCATCGTGGGCTCCGTGGTGACGGGCGTCATCTACGCCATCATCAAGAAGAAGCCCGAAGAGGCCGAGAACGTCGAAGAGGAAGTCACGGACGACCTCGACATCGACTTCTAGTCAATCGCACCACCGTGGGGCCGGCCAAGTGTCGGCCCCACTAATTAGAAACAGGCTTTCCAACCCGTATTCACACGCTTCAAAGAAATCGAGGTACGCAATGCTAGTCTCCATGAAGTCCATCCTCGATGACGCCAACAAGAACTACTACGGCGTCATGTCGATGAACAGCATCAACATCGAGATGGTCCGCGGCGGCATCGAGGCTGCCTCTGAGGAGCACTCCCCCATCATCATCCAGATGGGCCCCGGCCAGATCGCCAAGCACGCCCACCTGCCCGAGATCGTGCCGGTCGTGAAGGAGCTCGCCGCCAAGGCCCCCGTGCCCGTGGCCCTCAACCTCGACCACGGCTCCAAGCTCGACGACGAGATCGCCGCCATCCAGGCTGGCTTCACCAACGTCATGATCGACGCTTCCTCGCTTCCCTACGAGGAGAACGTCCAGAAGACCAAGACCATCGTCTCGCTCGCCCACCCCATGGGCGTCTCCGTCGAGGCCGAGCTCGGCCACGTTGGCCAGGCCGCTGACGGCGACGGCATCACCGACGACCTGTACACCAACGTCGAGCAGGCCAAGGACTTCGTGGCCCAGACTGGCTGCGACGCGCTGGCCGTTGCCATCGGCACCGCCCACGGCAACTATCCCAAGGGCTTCGTCCCCAAGCTTGACTTCGAGCGCCTGGCCGAGCTCAAGGAGGCCCTCCAGATGCCGCTCGTGCTCCACGGCGGCTCCGGCTCGGGCGAGGAGAACCTCAAGCGCGCGGTTGCCGGCGGTATCAACAAGATCAACGTCTGCACCGACGCCTTCGCGGCCGCCAAGGCCGGCATGCTCGAGCTTCTCGAGGAGAACCCCAACGCCGACTTCCTGGCCCTGCAGATGAATGCCGAGGCCTCCGTCAAGGCGTTCGTTAAGGACTACATCCACATCATCGGCTCGAACGACCGCTACGTCTTCACCGACTTCGAGAGCGGCTCACAGGAGTAGCCACGCCCCCGAGACCCACGTTCACAGCTACCCGAAAGGAACGCACATGAAGATCGCACTCATCCAGGAGTTCTCGCAGGCCGGCAAGAACGACATCATCCTCGGCACGCTCAAGAAGGTCGTCGAGCCCATGGGCCACACGGTCTACAACACGCTCATGAAACAGATCGACAACCCCAAGGACCTCCCCGAGCTCTACCCGGCCGATAACCCCCGCCGCACCTACCTGCACATCGGCATCCAGGCTGCGCTTCTGCTCAACTCCGGCGCCGTCGACTTCGTGGTCACGGGCTGCGGCACCGGCCAGGGCGCCCTCATGAGCTGCAACATGTACCCGGGTGTCGTCTGCGGCTACTGCATCGAGCCCACGGACGCCTACCTGTTCCTGCAGATCAACAACGGCAACTGCCTGTCCATCCCCTACGCCAAGGGCTTTGGTTGGGGCGCCGAGCTCAACCTCGAGAACATCTTCACCCGCGCGTTCGGCTCCCCGAAGGGCCAGGGCTACCCCACGGCCAACAAGGCCTCCCAGAACCGCAACGCCGGCCTTCTGAGCGACTTCAAGCAGCGCGTCGCCAAGCCGCTGCCCGAGATCATCCGCTCGCTCGACCAGCAGTTCGTCAAGGAGGCCATCACGCCCGAGTTCCTCGCCTGCTTCGACGAGGGCTGCCAGGACGATGAGCTTCGCGAGCTCGTCCACTCCTACGTCGACTAGCTAGCCCCCTCTCACGGCGCCCCGGCGCCGTACCGGGCGGGAGGAGCGCGCTCCCCTCGCACTCCTCCCGCCCATCCCCTCGCTTTCCCTCGCGGCGCATCGACACGCCCGCTGCATCGCGAAAGGAAGCAAGCCAAGCCAGAGGAGCAGCCATGCAACTCTCCGAATACCTGCAGATAGCGCTCGTCATCGTGGGTCTCGGGCTCATCACCTGGGTCAAGATGTCCTACATGAGGCGCGCCCAGACAGACCCCACGATCAACGCCTTCTCGCCCAGCGAGACGCACATGCGCCAGGTGGCGTTCGTGCTCATCGGCATCGCCATTGCCTTCGTCTTCTTCCCCTTCTGACGGGCGGCGCGCCTCGACACTGCTGCGGGTGCCGGGCGCCCTAGCCGACGCAATCCCGCCCGTCTCGGCACATTGGCGCCGCGCTCGACACATCTGATGGGCGCGGCGCCGCTTTCTTCCATCAGCCAGGAACCCCCAACGAAGGGAGCACGCCATGTCCTACATCGACCTCGACGAGACCCGCCCGCTCGACATCATCCTGCTCGGCCGCATCGCCATCGACTTCAACCCCGCCTACTCAGACTCCGTGAAGGAGGAGTTCAAGCCGCTCAAGGACGTCCACTACTTCGAGAAGTACGTGGGCGGCTCGCCGGCTAACATCGCCGTGGGCGTCACGCACCACGGCCTCAAGGCCGGCTTCATCGGCAAGGTGTCAGACGACCAGTTCGGCGACTTCGTCACCGAGTACTTTGACGCCCAGGGCATCGACACGAGCCACGTCACGCGCTGCACGAACGGCGAGAAGATCGGCCTCACGTTCACCGAGATGCTCTCCCCCTCCGAGAGCCACATCCTGATGTATCGCAACTGCATCGCAGACCTGCAGCTCTCCGTCGACGACATCGACCCCGACTACATCGCGAGCGCCAAGCTTCTGCTCATCTCCGGCACCGCACTTGCCGAGAGCCCCAGCCGCGAGGCGGCCATCAAGGCCATGCTCGTTGCCCGCCAGGTGGGCACGCCCGTCGTGTTCGACATCGACTACCGCGCCTACAACTGGAAGAACGCCGACGAGATCTCCATCTACTACTCCTACGTGGCACGTCTGGCAGACATCATCATGGGCAGCCGCGAGGAGTTCGACCTCACCGAGGCGCTCATCTGCCCCGGCATGACCGACGAGCAGAGCGCCGCCTACTGGCAGGAGCGCAACGCCAAGATCGTGGTCATCAAGCACGGCATGGAGGGCTCCACCGCCTACTGCGACGACGGCGAGAAGTTCTCCATCAAGCCCTTCCCCGTCACGGCCCGCAAGGGCTTCGGCGGCGGTGACGGCTATGGCTCGGGCTTCCTGTACGGTCTGTTCCAGGGCTGGGACATCCAGGACTGCCTGGAGTTTGGCTCGGCCGAGGCGTCCATGATGGTGCGCGCCAACAACTGCTCCGACGCCCTGCCCGGTCCCGACGAGGTCCGCGCGTTCATCGCCGAGGAGAAGGCCCAGTACGGAGAGATGGTGGCCCGCGCATGACGGAGCTTCTCGTTGCCCTGTGCGCGGTGTTCCTCGTGGTCATGGGCGGCAAGGCCGCCTTGGCGTGGCCCACGTACAAGGGAAGTATCTACCAGCAGCTCTTTAGCAGCTACCTCGAGTACTTCTGGAAGTACTCGGTGAACCGCGACCTGTCTGCCTCGGGATACCTCAACGCCGAGCTTGGCCACCACAGGCTGCTCTACAACTCCTACCGCGACGCCAAGGGCCGCGAGGCCGCCCAGTTCGTGACCGTCCTCACCGGCCACGGCGTAGCGTCGCTATGCGTCGTGGCCGGCATGGGCGCCATCTCGGGCGGAGACACTGGCACCTGGCATGTCGAGCGCGAGGGCAAGGCCTCCGCGTTCCCCTCGCCCGTCACCTACGTGCGCAGGCAGCAGAAGTTCCTCGCCAAGGTGCTGGGCAAGATGGACGTTACCTTCGCCATCGTCTTCGACGACGCGGCGAACCTGGACGGCGTCACGTGCTCGCAGGCCGCCATCCACAAGTCCGAGGCCGTTGACTTTCTCCGCGGCCTTGGCGGCACCCTCACCGACCAGCAGATCGACGACGCCTTCGAGGCCTACAAGCGCCAGGCCGGCATCGCCTGACAAAGGGACAGTCCCCTTGTCACCTTTTCTGAAAGGATTCGCATGAGTACGGCTCACTCGTTCGTCACGCCTCACCACATCGTCTACGGGCAGGGCGCGCTCGCAAGCGCCGCGGGGCGCCTCGCGCACATGGGCACGCGCGCCCTCATCGTCACGGACTCCGTCATGGTCAAGCTCGGCAACCTTGGCCGCGTCACCGACGTGCTCGACGCGGCCGGCATCACCTACCACGTCTACGACGAGGTCAACTCCGAGCCCATCGACCGCATGGTGGAGAAGGGCGTTGCCCTCTATGCCGAGCAGGGCTGCGACTTCATGATTGCCCTGGGCGGGGGAAGCCCCATTGACACAATGAAGGCCATCGCCATGTGCGCCGCCTCGGGCGCGCCGATCGCCTCGTTCATGGGCAAGCCCTACACGGGCCCCGTCTGCCCCATGGTCGCCATCCCCACCACGGCGGGCACGGGCTCGGAGGCCACGCAGTTCACGATCATCACCGACACCACCCACGACGTGAAGATGCTCATCGCGGGCACGCCGCTCATCCCCGAGCTCGCCATCGTGGACCCCGCGTTCACGATGACCGCCCCCGCGAGCGTCACGGCCGCCACGGGCGTCGACGCGCTGTGCCACGCCATCGAGTCGTTCACCTCGCGCAAGGCCCAGCCGCTCTCGCGCACGTTCTCGCTGTCCGCCGCCAAGCGCATCTTCGCCAACCTCGCCACCTGCGTGGCCGAGCCCGGCAACGTCGAGGCCCGCACGCAGATGTCGATCGCCGCCACCGAGGCGGGCATCGCGTTCAACAACTCGTCCGTCACGATCATCCACGGCATGAGCCGCCCCATCGGCGCGCTGTTCCACGTGCCGCACGGCCTGTCAAACGCCATGCTCATGGAGGCGTGCTTCGACTTCGCGCTCGACGGCGCCTACCCCGAGTTCGCCGAGGTCGCGCGCTACTGCGGGCTCACGAGCGCCGATGATGACGAGCAGGCCGCACGCGACCTCATGGCCGCCATCCACGAGCTTCTCGCCACCGTGGGCATCCCCACGCTCGCGGAGTTTGGCGTGGGACGCGACCAGTTCCACGCGGCCATCGACAAGATGGCGGCAGACGCCGAGGCAAGCGGCAGCCCCGCCAACACCATCAAGCCCGTGACGCAGGCCGACATGAAGACCATCTACCAGCGAATCTACTCATAAGTGGCGCCGCCCCGTGAGTCCCGCACGGAACAGCGCCACCTCGTCCCTACTGCGCCGCCGCCCGCGTATCCTCCACGCCGGCGGCGGCGCAGTACTGCTCGAGGTTGCTGCGAAACACCAGCTGCACGGGCCCCATCTGGACGTCCTCGGCGGGGCGCTTGCCCCACAGCAGGCAGTCGCCGAGCGTCCTCGCGGCGCGATACGCCATGCCCACGGGGTCCTTGTACACAAGGTTCGTGAGCAGCCCCGCCCGCAGCGCCTCCACGCTCTCGGGGAACAGGTCGTTGCCGATGGCACGCACGGCAGGCGCGTCCTCTTGCCCGAGCACCTCGATGACGGCCTCCGTGCCCACGGCGGACACGCTGCACACGAGCTGCGCACCCTCGCAGCCCAGGGCCGTCTCGAGCGCGATCTCCAGCTCGACGGTCCTCGCGTGGGCACCGGGCAGGTCCACGACGCGAACACCCGGCGTCTCGACGGCGAGCGCCTCGGTGAACGCCTGGGCCACGAGGCGGTGCGAGTCCGTGCTTGCGTCGCCCGAGAGCAGGATGACGCAGGGGTCCGCAACGTTTGCGAGCAGGTTCGCGGCCTGCTCGGCCATGAGCGCGCCGGCCGCGCGGCAGTCGGTGATGACGGCGCCGATGCGCCCCACGGAGGCACAGTCACCGTCGAGCAGAAGCACGCTCACGCCCGCCTCGGCGATTCTCCCGAGGAGCGCGCGCTCCTCGTCCGCCGTGGGCGCAAACGCGAGAAGCCCGCCGATCTCCTCGCCCGCCTCGAGCCGCGCCACGAGCGAGCGCAGCGCGTCTGCGTAGCCGCCCAGGGCAAACTCCACCGGTTCGAACGCGATGCCGGCATCGCGAGACTCCGCGGCGAAGCGCCGGCAGCCCTCCCACAGGTAGGCGTAGAAGTAGCTGCCCTCACGCTGGGACGACGGCAGGCAGGCGACGAGCCGAACGTCCTTGCGGCTCAGGTTGGACGCGCCCTCGTTTCTGCGGTACCCCATGTCCGTGGCCGCGGCGATGATCTTGGCGCGCATGGCGTCGCTGAGCCCGGGCTTACCCGCGATGGCCTTGTGAACCGTGTTGATGGACACGCCCAGCCGGCCGGCGATGTCCTTCATCGTCACGCGGCCCGACGTGGGGGCGCTGTTGGTGCTCGTCGTCATGCTCGTCCGTTTCTCTGTACTGTTTGGTAGCAATTATGGCATCGGGCGTCGTGGCTGTCCGCGGCGCGCCGCGATGCGAGAAAGGAAGCCCGGCGTGGTAGACGTACTCATCAAGGTGGCGGCGTTCGTGAGCATCATCGTGGCCGGCTACTATGCCGGCCGCTCCGGCAAGCTGGGGCGTGGCATGGGCGGCGTGCTGTCCAAGATCGTGTTCAACCTCACGCTGCCCTGCGCCGTCATCCACGCGTTTGGCGCCGCGGAGTTCACGCTCGACTTGCTGTGGCTGTTCGTCGTGGCGGCGGCGTTCAACTTCGCGGCCTACTTCGCGATGTTCGCGGCCACGCGGCACTGCGAGCGCGCCGCGCGCGTCTACTACCTGTGCAACATCTGCGGCTACAACATCGGCTGCTTTGCGCTGCCGTTCGTGCAGGCGTTCTTCCCACCGGCGCAGGCCGTGGCGATCTGTTTGTTCGACGCCGGCAACTCCATCATGATGAGCGGTGGCACCTACGCGCTCACGAGCGTGCTCGCCAGCGAGAAGAGGCTCGAGCACCCGGTGCGCCTCGCAGCCAAGCGGCTGTTCTCCTCGGTCACGGTGGACGCCTACCTCGTGCTCGTGACCATGGCGCTGCTGCGCATCCCCGTACCGCAGGCGATCGTGCAGTTCACCGAGCCCATGGCCAACGCCAACGCGTTTCTCGCGATGTTCATGCTGGGGCTCGTGACGAACCTGCACGTGGACGCGCAGAAGGTGGGCAGGCTCGTGCGCCTGCTTGGCGCGCGCCTCGTGGCGAACGTGCTGTTCACGGCCGCGGTGCTGCTGGCCCTGCCGTTCGCGGCCAGCGTCAAGGTCATCGTGTGCATGGGCGTGTGGGCGCCCATCGGCGCCATGGGCCCCGTGTTCACGATGTGGTGCCACGGTGACCACGGCCTGGCGGGATTCGCGAACGCCATCAGCGTGGTCGTGGCGGTTGTCGCAATGACCGGCATCGTCCTCGCCACGGGCGCGATGGGCTAGCGACAACTGCGGTCCGCCCGAACGGCGCCCCAGAGGCATCGCCGACGCCACTCGCGGATTCGAGCAATGCGCCGCAGCTCGGCGGCGCTATAACAGCCTGCGGGGCTATATCAAACATCCAACAAGAGAGGGGTCCCAATGGACATCAAGGACGTCAAGAGGGTCACCATCGCGGGCTGTGGCACCGAGGGCAGCCAGATTGCCTCGATGGTTGCGTACAAGGGCTTCGAGACCGCCGTCTGGCTGAGGAGCGAGGGCTCCGTCGAGCGCGCACGTCCGCGTCTCGCGAGCGTCAAGAAGCAGATCGTGGACGTGCTCAACGCCTGGAAGACGGACCCGTCCGCCTACTGCCGCGGCCTGTCCGATGACCGCGACCTCACGCCCGAGCAGATCGACGAGCTCATCGTCCAGGCGGAGGAGCGCCTGCCAAAGATCCGCCTCACCACGAGCCTCGAGGAGGCGTTCGGCAACGCCGACGTCGTCATCGAGTGCATCAACGAGGACCCCGCGCAGAAGACCGACCTCTACGAGAAGATCGCGCCCGTGATGCCCGAGCACACGGTGCTGCTCACGGACTCCTCGACGTTCCTCCCCAGCACGTTCGCCGATGCCACGGGGCGCCCGGACCGCTACCTCACGCTGCACTTTGCCAACCAGATCTGGCGCAACAACCTCACCGAGCTCATGCGCCACGACCGCACGAGCGACGAGAGCTTCACGCTGGCTGACAAGTTCTCCTACGCCATCGGCATGATTCCGCTCAAGCTCAACAAGGAGCAGCCGGGCTACATCCTGAACACCCTGCTCATCCCCTGGTTCCGCGCTGCGCTGCAGCTCGTGGCCACCGGCGTGAGCGATCCGGCGACCGTTGACCTGTGCTGGGAGCTCGACACAGGCGCCACGAAGGACCAGACGCCGTTCCGCAAGCTCGACAAGGTGGGCCTGCCGCTCGCGATGCACATCATGGGCATGCAGCCCGGCGCCGACGACCCCACGACCGTCAACGGCCAGATCGTGGCGCTGCTGCGCGGTTACGTCGAGGCGGGCAAGACCGGCATCGCCGTGGGCGAGGGCTTCTACCGCTACGACGAGAACGGCAACGTGATCGACTAGCAAGACATTGGGGACGGGTTCGTCTGTCATGCTCTAGCGCAAATCGCCGTCTGGTTTCTGTGCATTCTCGCGCCCTTGGGGCCGAGAACCGCGTCAGAACCAGACGACGATTGCGTTGCGGCGATTAACCGCGCTTGCCACGCAAAGCAAAAGAGGTCGGAAGCATCAGGCTTCCGACCTCGTAACATTTGGTCGCGGGGGCAGGATTTGAACCTACGACCTTCGGGTTATGAGCCCGACGAGCTACCAGACTGCTCCACCCCGCAATATGTGAGTACGCGTTTGCGCAAAAAGAGAATATACGCGTCTCCCCCACGTCCGTCAACAATGTGAAGGCATCTCCACAATTCTCGCACGGCGGTCTGAGCACACGCTCGTCCCCTACTTGTTCTCGATGCTCCCGATGTTCTTGAGCTCAATCGAGATGAGGCCGTTCTCCTCGGTCGAGAACTGGATGAACTCCGGGTCGTCGCCGTACTCGGCCGGGAACGACACCTCGATACCCGTATCCGTCACGATCCTGTGGCAGCGCACGCGCTTCTGAGCCACGGCCCTGCGGTCCACGGCCACGCGCTCGGGCAGGTGCCTCACCTCGGCGGCCGTCTCGAACGCCTTGCGCGCGGGCTCGGAGTCCTCGAAGACCTTCTCGGCCAAGCCATCGCGCGAGAAGGAGTCCTGCTCGTCGACCTGCTCGGCCACGTAGGCCTTCGCCTTCGACAGCGCCAGCGCCGCGTTGGCGCCGTGCTCCTCGGCCACCTGCTCCACGATCTCGGTTACGCAGTCGATCGTCTCACGCGCGCTGGCCTCGGAGCTGCACTGCAGCAGCCCCTCCGGCAGCACGAGCACGTCCTGCCCGTCGATGGAGCGCGGCTTGTCCACGTAGGAGATCTCCAGGTTGTCGGCGCGGACAATCGCCCAGCTCGCAAGCTTCTGGGTAGCCGCCGGCAGCACGCCGTAACGACGCACGATGTCGCAGCTCACCATGGAGCCGGCCTGGCTCACGTCGTGCACGAAGGCCTTCTTGCCCTCGAGCAGGAAAAGCCCCAGGTAACGAGTGTCGTCTCCGTCCATGAAGTCCGCAACGAGCATGTCGGTGCTCTTGGCGCCGTCTGCGCGCTGGATCTCGCCGAAGACGAAGCTGGCCATCTCGGCCGTGAGGGGCACGAACTCGTCGGCCCCGTGGAGGTAGCGGCTCACCTTCGTGGCCAGCGCGTTGTCCGTGCCAAAGTTGCCGTGGCGGCAGTCCGTGGAGCCCAGGGCCTTGCGGCAGATGCTCTGCACGTAGGACTTGACGGGCTTCTCCTCGAGGTCGAGCTCGGCCTTCGACAGCACGCTCACGGCGGAGTCGAGGTCGAGAACGTGCAGGACGGCCTTGTTAAGGCGGACGATCATGCGTGCCTCCATGGTCTGGTTTGGGTGCGTTTGCCCGGCGCGCCGCGCGGCGGCCGGAAGGCGGGCATCCACTATAGCGCGTTGGGAGAGAACCGCGCGGGCATCGTGCTCGCGAGCTCCGAAAGGCGTTTCTGCAAAAAAGAGGTGAGGTTTGTGCGACGCTCCGTGCCTTCGCACCAGCTATATGGGTTAGTTTCCGAACGTTTCTTACATTTTGTTCGGAAACTCAAGTCTTCGAGCGAGTGCAGACGGCGGAGGATGACGCAATGCCGCCAAATGGAGCCCCCCACACCGCACAAACCTCACTCGTTTCTTGCACGAATGGGAAAACGAACGCAGACGCACGACTTGCACAAGGACTCTTTGGCAGTTTTGGGCCTCGAGTGTGCGGTTGCGGGGCGTCACGATGTCACAAAACCAATCGAGAGCGCAGTTGCGGGAGCCACGCGGGACCGATCGACGTCCCGCACGGTCCAGTTCCCGAACGATTTCACCAAATCGTTCGGGAACTCACCTCGCAGCGACGGCACCACCGCACTCTCGGAGCCAAAAACTGCCACGCATCGCACACCCAACGCCTTTTGTGACATCCAAGCGGCCACCAACCCAACCCACCCGTCTCCCGCGCGCCAAAAACGGGAATACCAGCCCCTAACGACCACGACTTGGAGGCTCACCATGGCTCGCACCCTCATCCTCGTTCGTCACGGCAAGGCCGAGAAGCCCCGCCTCGGTCTCGCAGACGCGGACCGCGCGCTCGTCCCAGGCGCCGCCGACGCGCTCGAGGCCACCTACAAGACAACGTTCTCCCTGCTCAGGGGCACAGACTCCGCGGAGCTATGGGTGAGCCCGGCGCTTCGCGCCCGCCAGACAGCGGCCCAGGTGTCGCGTGCGCTCGTGCGCAGCGGCGTCAAGCTCGAGGCCACCCGCGAGCTCTCCTGCCTGCTCGAACAGGACGAGGAGGCGTTCCAGACCCTTCTCGAGCAGACGCCAGAGGACGCCTGCATCGTCGCCGTGGGCCACATCCCGTTCATGGAAGACGAGCTCACCGAGCTCACGGGCATCGACCTCTCGTTCTCGCCGGGATCGGTCGCCGCCGCGCGCCTCACCGGCTCGCCGCGCCACGCGGCCTCGTCCGGCGAGCTGCTCTGGTTCGTCCGCGGCCCCAAGGTGGAGTAGGCGCGCGAGGCCGGCCGCCGCTGCCGCGCGCCGGCCCGCACGGCCGCCGAACACTTCACACCAGCGCAACACATGCCCGCCCGCAGGTGCGCTAAAGTTGATAGCCACGTTTTGAGCGCACCCACGAGCGGAAGGCATCCCACTCACCATGAGCGACACCAACAAAGTGCAGCTAGACACCGGAGTCGACACCGCAGGCACCATCGATGCGCAAGACCCCGTCCTCGTCGAGGAGCAGGCGCACCTCACCCAGATCTACGCCAAGCTCTCCGCCATGCGAGACGAGCTCGCCGCCGAGCTCGAGCACGGCCACGAGGGCGCCGCCGCGGACCTGCGCGCCCTGTCCGACGAAATCCGCCCCGACTTCGGCGGCGCCGCCGACGAGGTCATGGAGACGCTCGCCGCCATCGAGACGCTCAACTCCGTCATCGACGCCTACAACCAGTACCACGACTTCTCCGTTGACAAGCTGCGCCGCCTGCTGCTGCTCCTGCGCCAGCCCTACTTCGCCAAGGTCCGTCTCAAGATGGCGCCCGGCCGCCCCGCGCGCGACGTCTACATCGGCGCCGCCGGCATGACCGACGAGCGCAGCCGCCCGCTCATCGTGGACTGGCGTAACCCCGTCGCCGAGACGTACTACAACCAGGAGAACGGCCAGACCAGCTACACCGTCAACGGCCGCACGCGCACCGTCGAGCTCGAGCTTCGCCGCCAGTTCGACATCACGCGCGACCACCTCAACACCTACTTCGACACCACCGTCGCCATCGAGGACTCGCTTTTGCTCGGCGCCCTTCGCCGCCACCACTCCGAGAAGCTCAAGGACATCACGGCCACGATCCAGCGCGAGCAGAACGAGGTCGTGCGCCACGAGGACGTCCCGGCGCTGCTCGTGAACGGCATCGCCGGCTCGGGCAAGACGTCGGTCATGCTGCAGCGCATCGCCTTTTTGCTCTACCGCGAGCGCGAGACGCTCTCCCCCAGCCAGGTGCACCTCTTTGGCCCCAACGCCGTGTTCGAGCACTACATCGACAACGTCCTGCCCTCCATGGGCGAGGCAAACCCCCAGGTCTACACCTGGCGCGACTTCTGTGAGGCGCAGGGCGCCGGCGGCCGCGACCTGGGCGTGGACACCGACCCGTCCTCCCTCGAGCAGCTCGAGGCGGGCATGGGCGCGCTCACCATCACCGTCTCCGACCTGCGCGAGATTCGCTGCGGCGACACGGTGCTGCTCAAGGCCAACCAGGTCGAGGGCGCCGTGGACAAGTTCGCGCGCTTCGGCGTGGGCCCGCGCTTCTGCGCGCTGGTCACCGACGACCTGCACGACCGCGTGAGCCGCCGCATCGCGAGCATGGCCCGCGACGAGGAGCTGCAGGAGGAGATGCTCGGCCTGGACGTGGACGACCAGGCGCGCTTCTTTGGCGAGACGGTCAGCCCCGAGAACGAGCAGGAGACTGTGGCCCTCACCCGCCGCTGGCTCGAGCAGCGCTACGCCGCCGCCCACGACGAGGTCGACCGCCTGGCGTGGCTGCGCCTCGACCGCATCGCCATGCGCATGCTGGGCAAGCCCAGCGTGAGCGCCAGCGAGTGGCTCTACCTGCGCCTTCTTGTGACCGGCCGCGGCGACACCGACGCGCGCTACGTCATGATCGACGAGGTCCAGGACTACACGGCCGCCCAGCTCATGGTGCTCGCCCGCCACTTCAGCCGCGCACACTTCCTCATGCTCGGCGACGAGCACCAGGCCATCCGCGAGGGCACGGCGAGCTTTGCCCAGATCCGCGAGCTGTTCGGCCGCACGCACGGGCAGGTCGATGAGTGCCGCCTGCTCACGAGCTACCGCTCGAGCCCAGAGATCACGGCGCTGTTCAGCGGCCTCGTTGAGCACGACGAGCCCGTGAAGCTCGCGAGCGTCCACCGCTCCGGCGTGGCCCCGCGCATCGAGGCGCTCGCAGACCGCGATGCCTTCCTCGACGCCCTGCGCGCCGAGGTCGCGGCGGCCCACGACGCCGAGGGCCTCACGGCCGTCGCGGCCGCAGACGACGGCGCCGTGAGCTGGCTCGCCAAGCAGCTCGGGGGCGCCGTCGACGTCATCAAGAACGACCACGAGCTGCCGGCCGCCGGCGTCGTGCTCATGTCGCTTCGCCTGGCGAAGGGCCTCGAGTTCGACCACGTCATCATTCCCGACGCCAGCGCCGAGACCTACCCCGACACCCCGCTCTCGCGCCGCCGCCTCTACACGGCCGTCTCGCGCGCGATGCACGAGGTCACGCTGCTGGCGCAGGGCGAGCTTACCCCGCTTGTCTCGGCTTAGCTCAGGAGGCAATCCTTGAAGATTCGCAACGCAAGGCCCGCCGACCTCGATGCCCTTCTCGGCATCTACGCCGCCGCGCGCCGCTACATGGCCGAGAACGGCAACCCCACCCAGTGGGCCGACGGCCGCCCCTACCCCGACGAGCTCACGCATGCCATCGAGCAGGGGTCGTGCCTCGTGGGCGTGGACGAGAACGACGCGCCGCACTTCGCCTTCATGCTGTTCGCCGAGCCCGACCCCACGTACGAGACCATCTACGAGGGCTCCTGGCCCAACGACGCCCCCTACGTCACGATCCACCGCGTCGCGAGCGACGGTACGGGGCACGGCGTGTTCGCCAGCATCGTGGCCTACGCGCGCGAGCACGCCGAGGCGCTGGGGCTGCACGACATCCGCGTCGACACGCACGAGGACAACAAGACCATGCAGCACCTCATCGCCAAGGCGGGGTTCTCCTACTGTGGCATCATCCACCTGGCCGACGGCGACCCCCGCCTGGCCTACCATCTCTCGTTCTAGAAAGGTCCGCGCACGCATGACTGACGGCAACACGATGACCCAGCAGGCACTCGACGAGCAGAGGAGGCTTCTCGAGCAGCGCCTCCCCATCGACTTTCGCGAGGTACGCTGCCTGGGAGACATGGAGCTCCTGAGCGTGGAGCCGCGCAGGATTCACCTGCGCACGCACGTTGCCAACGACGCCCTCAACCCGCGCGGCTTTGCCCACGGCGGTTGGCTGTTCACGCTGTGCGACGCCTCAAGCGGCGCGCTCGTGTTCTCGCGCGGGCTGGACTGCGTGACGCAGAACGCCTCCATCAACTACCTGCACGGCGGCTGGCCGGGCGACACGGTGGACATCGACGTGCGCGCGCTGCACTGGGGCCGCACGACCATCGTGAACGAGGTCACGCTCACCAACCAGGACGGCCGCCCGCTGGCCGTGGCCACGATGACGATGTACGTGATGCACTAGACCGCTCACGGTGACAGCTTGGCCCCGCCCCCTGCCATTGGGGACGGGTTCGTTTGTCATGCCGCCGCTCACGCCCGCCTCGGCAAGTGCCGCGCGCGTGAGCGCGGGCACGTCTCGGCGTGCCACGTAGTCGCCAATCACGTTGAGGCAGCGCGCCTCCTCGGCGGCCGTCAGCCCGCCCTTCCCCGCATGTCCCATGAGCGTCACATCCTACAGAGTTGGTCTCGCACGCGCCTGACCTCGCGGATTGCCTCGTCAACGCGACGCTGCGAATCCTTGATCCGGCGCTGGGCGAACAGGTCGTTGATCACGTTGTCGCAGAACAGGTCGAAGAACTGCAGCGCCCCGCCAAGCTCCACGTTGAGCCCCACGCCCTCGATGCCGTCGATCTGCCCCACGAAGAACTGCAACGCGCGCTTGGCGGCGTCCACCTCGTCCTGGGCGTCGTCGATCTTGCGGTGCTTGAGCAGCGTCGTGGCAAAGCTGCCGCCCAGCATGTCCACGACGCCCCAGCGGCTCGCGTCGTCGAGAAGGTCCGCCGCGCGCTCGAGATGCGCAAGGGCGTCGTTGGCCGCCCGTATGGCTGCGCCGATCCTTGTCTGGCTCGCGTTGCCTTGCATGCGTTCTCCTCGTCCACTCCCTGCCGTTTGCATGAAGAGTACCCAAATGGTGGCATAGTTGGTGCCCCAACGGAACGGCGGGTGCGAGGGAGGCACGATGAGAACAGTCGCATGGATGCTGGCCGCGGCCACGGCCCTTGGCGTATGCTGCCGGCTTCTTCCCGCTAGCCTCTCTGACCTGCCGTTTCTCCCATGGCTTGCCTCGGTGACGCCCCTGTACGCCGTCACGGCCGCGCTTGCGCTCGCGTTTACGTTCGCGCCACGCGCCCGGCGGCATCGCCACGTGAGTCGCCGGATCATCCGCATGGTCGCCATCGCCGCGCTTGCGCTCGAGACCATGTGGCTGGCGCCGCTCGCCTCGTCCTCGGCGCGCGTGAACCAGGTGCTCGAGACCTCGAGCGCCGCGCAGATTCGCGTCATGACCTGCAACGTCTACAAGGGAGCCGCCAGCGCCCAGAGCATCGTGAACGCCGTGCGCGAGCAGCACGTGCAGGTGCTCGCCCTGCAGGAGACGACGGTCGACTTCGTCGAGGAGCTCGAGGCCGCAGGCATCAACGAGCTGCTCCCCCACTCCGAGCGCTCCTCGTCCGACGGCGTCTACGGCAACGGCGTGTGGAGCGCCTACCCGCTGGCAGACGTTGCGACCGACGACATCGGCTCGTCCGCCTCGGCCATGCCGGCAGGCACGGTCTCGATTGAGCGCGAGGACGGCTCCATAGCGCGTGTGCGGCTCGTCTCGGTCCACACGTGCTCGCCGGGCCCGGGCTACTGGGACCTGTGGAGGCGCAGCATCGAGGAGATCGGCGTCGTTCGCGAGCGCGTTGCCACAGACGGAGGGCTTGGCTACGTCCTTCTCGGCGACTTCAACGCAACGTATGACCACGCGCCCTTCCGCGAGATGCTTGGCGAGGGCGAGGCGGGCGGCGCGAGCCTCCACGACGCCGCGCGCGAGGCGGGCCAGGGCATCGTCGCCACGTGGCCCTCGGGCGCCGCCGTGCCCCCACTGTGCGGCATCGACCACGTCGTGACGAGCGGCGGCATCGCCGCGACGGACCTCGAGGCGCTCCCCATCCCCGGCTCCGACCACACCGCGCTTCTCGCCACGCTCACACTGTAGGTGGGCGCGGCCACCTGCACGGAATTCGGGCTTATCGGAAGGCCGCCCCACGCACCTGCACGGAATTCGCGGATATCGGAGCCCCAAGCCCCTCTCCGTTCCGATAACCGCCAAAAACGTGCACCTCGCGCCCATCAAACGCACTTCTCGGCCCGCATGCCACCGATAAGCCGCAAAAACGTGCAGTACACCACCCACGCCACAAAAAGGGCGCCGACGGCCATCTCGCCGACGGCGCCAAGGCATGACAAAGGAACCCGTCCCCAATGGCACTACTCGCTGCGCAGGGCCTCCACGGGGTCACGACGTGATGCCGAGAACGACGGGATGAGCCCCGCAACCACCGTGAGCAGCACCGATATCGCGATGAGCCCCAGCGCGGCCGCAGGCGACAGGCTCATGATGTTGCTCACGTTGTGCGTGGCCTCGACCCAGGCGTTTACCGGGAACGAAACGGCAACCACCACGGCGATGGCGAACACGCCGGCGACGAGCCCCTCGATGAACGTCTCGGCGTTGAAGACGTTGGCGACGTTGCCCTTCGAGGCGCCCATGGCGCGCAGGATGCCGATCTCCTTCTTGCGCTCGAGCACGCTGATGTAGGTGATGATGCCGATCATGATGGAGCTCACCACGAGCGAGATGCTCACAAACGCGATGAGCACGAGCGAGATCATGTTCACGATGTCGGTGACACTGCCCATGATGACGCCCATGTAGTCGGTGTAGGAGATGGCGCGGTCGTCCTCGCCGGCGGCCTTGGCCTCGTCGTTATAGGCGTCGATGTGGTCGAGCACGCGCTCCTTGGCGTCGAAGTCCACGGGATAGATCTTGATGGACACCGGGTCGTTCTCGTCGGCATAGCCCAGCGTGGAGAGGTTGTTGTCGTAGGTGAGCCTGCTCGCGTTGGCGTAGCTCGTCATGAGCGAGGTGAGGTCCTCGGCCGTCATGTTGAAGTGGATGGCATTCGCGAACGCGCTCGCGTCCACGGTAAAGGCGTTCTGCATCCCGCTCGCGAGCTGGGAGCCCATGCTCGAGGCAAACTGTCCCATCGCCTGCGTGAGCCCCGCCTGCAGCTGACTCGAGACGCTCTGGGCGATGCGCTCGCTCACCTGCGTCGTGAGCTGCTTGACCACGCCCTGCAGATACGGCACCAGGCTGTTCTTGACGTAGTCGGCGAGCACCTGCCGGAGCCTCTCGGAGATGGCGTCGCCAAGGGCGGCCTTCAGCTGCGCCACGATCTGCTGGGCGTCCGCGTCCGTGGCCACGTAGGCGCCGAACGCGTCGGCGAGCTTCTGCGCGTCAAGGCCGGCCGAGGGGTTCTTGAGGTATTCGTCCATCACGCCCTTGAACTGCCCGGACTTGAGAAATCCATTCAGCAGCTGCGTGGCGGCCGCGCTCAGCTGCTGGAGCTGCTCGGGCGTAAGCGAGCCGTCGATGGCGCCCGAGAGGTCCGGCGTGGGCGCGCCGGCCATGATCTGGTCCATGTCGATGCCGTCCGCCACGCCCGACAGGTCTATCTGGACGCTGCCCATGTCCAGGCCCGAGACGTCGAAGCCCTGAAGGCTCAGCGCCGAGGAGTCGAACGAGAATGCGCTCTTGAGCGCGGCCTCGTCAACCGAGAAGACGCTCGACAGGTCCATGCCCTTCTTGCTCTCATCGGACAGCTCATCGAACGTCTTGCCCGTGAACACATCCACGTCGGGGTTCGCAAGCTGCTGCTTTACGATGTCGGAGCTCGCGGCGCGCGCCATGAGCTCCTCGGTGAGGCCGTGCGTGTAGTTAACGCCCGACTGCAGGGCGTTCGCGTCGGAGCTGCCGTTGGGGCGCACCACGCCCACGATCTTGAGGTCGAGGCCACCCGCCACCTGCGAGGCCATGAAATCGGCGTCGTTGGACATGTCGGTCCAGCCGCCCGTCTCGTCGTTTCGCTTGTAGGTGTCGGACGGGCTCAGCACCTTGAAGCTCGTGTTGAGCGCGTCGTCGTAGGTGAAGTTGACGTCGGTGTCGGGCGTTGTGACGTCGCCGTCCGCCGACATGGCGCTCGAGACAAGGTCGTTCATCTCGCTGACGTCGAGCACGCCAATGCTGTAGAGCGTGTAGTCACTGATCTTTCCCGAGCTAGACAGCACGAGAACCGCCTCGTCGGGCGCACTCGCCCAGCGGCCCGCCACGACGTCGTACTGCGAGTCGAGCAGCGTCTGGTCGTCGAGCATCTCGCTGAAGGCGCTCGCGCTCGACGACATCATCGTGCCGGCCATGGCCGCGCTCGAGGCGCCGCCACCGTAGACCTGCGTCATGCTGTTGGGCACGAGCTTGGTGGGGTCGGAGCCGTCGCCGTTCTCGCGGTAGACGATCGGGGTGATGCCGTAGTCGTACTGGATGGCGTTCACGTCGTCGAATATGCCGTCGCCGCCGGCGTCGAGCCAGCTCTTGAAGCTCGTCATGTCGTTGGACTTCACGCTCGCGAACATGTCGCGAAGGATCGTGGCCTCCGGGATGGGCTGCGAGGGATCGACGGTGCTCGCGTCCGTGTTGTCGCCGGCAGTCTGGGTGCTCGCGTCGTCGCCGGTGAGCATGCCCGACATGTCGTAGCTCTGCTTGGCGATGGACAGCGGGTAGCTCGACAGCGTGTCCTGCTCAACGCGCGCGATGTACTCGTTCACGCCGTTCGAGAGCGCGAGGATCGCCGCGATGCCGATGATGCCAATCGAGCCGGCGAACGCCGTCATGGCGGTGCGGCCCTTCTTCGTCATGAGGTTGTTGGCAGAGAGCGCCAGCGCCGTGAGAAAGCCCATGGACGAGCGGTGTCGGGGCTGCTCGGAGCCCTTCTCGGCGGCGCGAAGGCCCTCGAGCTCGCCCTCCTCGATGGGACGCGAGTCTCCCACGACGCGGCCGTCCTTGATGCGCACGATGCGCGTGGCATAGTCCTCGGCGAGTTGCGGGTTGTGCGTCACCATGATGACGAGGCGGTCGCGGGCCACCTCGGCCAGCAGGTCCATGACCTGGATGCCCGTCTCGGTGTCCAGGGCGCCCGTGGGCTCGTCTGCCAGCACGATCTCTGGGTCGTTCACGAGAGCGCGGGCGATGGCGACGCGCTGCATCTGGCCGCCGGAGAGCTGAGCCGGGCGCTTGTTGACGTGCTGGCCCAGGCCCACGCGCTCGAGCGCCGCACGCGCACGCTCGCGGCGCTCCGTGTGGCCCACGCCGGCGAGCGTGAGCGCAAGCTCGACGTTCTGCAGGATCGTCTGGTGGGGAATGAGGTTGTAGCTCTGGAACACGAAGCCGATGCGGTGGTTGCGGTATGTGTCCCAGTCCGCGTCCGTGTAGTCCTTGGTGGAAACGCCGTTCACGACGATGTCGCCGGAGTCTGCGTGGTCGAAGCCGCCAAGGATGTTGAGGAACGTCGTCTTGCCCGAGCCCGAGGGACCAAGCACGGCCACAAACTCGCTCTCGCGAAACGTGATGGAGACGCCGTCAAGCGCCCGTTGCACGAAGTCGCCCGTCTTGTAGGACTTGGTAATGTCCTTGATCTCGATCATGCGGTGGGGTCCGTTTCTGCGCCGCAGCGCAGGGGCTGCGGCGTCTGGAGTCAGATACCTAATAACGTTAGGTACTGTATTCCCAATCCGGACGCGCGCATGCGGCAATTCCAAGGCATGGAGACTTGTCACATCTTTGGTCTGACGGGTTCGATTCGGCGTCGATGGCAGAAAAGGCCTTCGAGAGTGCGGTCGTGACCCCGAGATTGCAAAAAACACCCTAGGTTTGTGCGGTAGCCGTCAGTCAACGCCTTGCGTTTCCGAACGAATTCGTCAATTCGTTCGGAAACTAAGCCACCAAGCATCCGTGCGCAGGCAGGAGATGGGCCCTCATCGCACTCTCGAGGCCAATTACTGCCATCGGCTCGATTTTCACCGCACAAACCTCTATTCGTTTTTGCACATTCGGCAAAACGAACGGGCGGCGAGGCCCGCAAAGGCCCCGCCGCCCGAGAACCATGCCACTCGTTAGCGATACAGCGGCAGCTGGCCCGTAACGGGAGCAATCGTCTCCACGTCCATGGGAGCAAATCCCACGCAGGTCCAGCGGCTACCGCTCGCGTCGGGCGTGAGCTCGGTGCGACAGGCGTCGCGGATGCAGAAGAAGTCCATCCCCTCCATGAGGCCGCGGCTCTCCGCGCGGTTCACGAGCGACGCCAGCGCGCGCTCGCCGTCCACCGCCAGCACGATCTTGGGCTCGCCCTGGCGCACCCACGCCGCAAGCACGTCGGCATCGACCGAGGTGCGCGCGAGGCTTCCGCCCCACTCCAGGCCAATGGGCGCCGCGCCGGCGTCGCCCTCATCGACGTAGCGCTGCGTACCCGCAAGAAGCGCCGCCACGCTCGCGTGCGCCACCTGCGCCGCAAGCTTTCCCGCGCTCATGCCCAGCGAGCGGTCAACAACCACGTACTGCCTCACGACGGGGCCGCCCACCTCGTCGTTCTCGCTCGCGCGCTTCGTCTCGCGGGGAGCCATCGTCGCCGCACCCATCACGTCCCCCTAACCGCGCATGCCCGCAAGCACGCGCCTCATCTCGGCCTGAACGGCCTGCTCGGTGTTGCTGCCGATCACGCGCTCGGCAATCTGCTTGGCGGCGTAGCGCCCGTTGCCCATCGCAACGGGATGCCCCACCAGGCGCAGGATCTCGTAGTCGTTCATTGCGTCGCCAAACGCCATGACCTCGCTGGCCTCGATGCCCAGGTGGTGCATGATCTGCTGGATGCCCGACGCCTTGCTCACGCCCATCTGCATGACGTCAATCCACTTGGAGCCCGACGGCGCGAACACGAACCAGTCGCCCAGCTCGCGCTGCAGCACGTAGGCCATGTCCATCGTGTAGGCGGGCGTGTCGCAGAAGATCGACGCCTTGAGGATGTTCACCTCGGGTTCGGGCACGTCGTAGACGCGCACGGCCGAGAGCAGGTCCTTGTCGATCTCGCGCTCGAAGCAGTCCTCGTCGTCGAGCAGGAAGCTGCGGGTGCGGTCGAACAGCGCGATGTGCAGGCAGTCGAAGCGGTCCACCGTCTCCTTGAGTCGCTGCAGGCCAATGTGCGAGAACACCTCGCGGTCGATGAGCGCGCCACCCACCATGACCTGCGCCCCGTTGCTCGCCACGAAGTCCATCTCGTCAACGACGGGCGCAAAGAACTCGTGGAGCGTGTCGAGGCGCCGGCCCGAGCTCGCGGCGAAGTGCACGCCTGCCTCGTGCAGCTCATGGATGAGGCCATAGGTCTCGGGCGGCACCTGGGAGTTCTCGTCGAGCAGCGTGCCGTCCATGTCGGAGGCGATGAGCTTGATCATGTGAGTCCCTTCGATTGCGAGGCGAACGAGCGGGCGGGCCGGCGGCACCGGCCCCGGGAGCGGGCGCCGGCCACGCGCAGGACGCCGGCCGGAGCCCGCCAGACGCTACTTCTGGGCCACGGCGAAGCGCGCCACGAGCTGCTCGAGCGCGTCCACCATGAGCTCCATGCTGCGCACGGGGATGAACTCGCGCACGCCATGGAAGTTGTACCCACCCGTGGGCAGGTTGGGGCACGGCAGGCCGCGCAGCGTGAGCTGGGCGCCGTCGGTGCCGCCGCGGACGGGCACCACGCGCGGCTCCATGCCGCAGGCCGCCATGGCGTCGAGCGCGTTGTCGCGAAGGAAGTCCATGCCGCGCAGGTGCTCGACCATGTTGCGGTACTGCTCGCGGATCTCCACCGTGACGGTGCCGTCACCGTAGCGAGCGTTGAGGAAGGCCGCGCAGTCGCGAAGCTGCTGCTCGCGGGCGGCGAAGCGCTTGGCGTCGAAGTCGCGCACAATGTAGGTGAGCGTGGCCTCGCCCGAGCCGCCCGAGACCTCGATGGGGTGGAAGAAGCCCTCGTAGCCCTCGGTGTACTCCGGGCGCTCGGCGGCCGGCAGCAGCTCGTCGAACTCGCGCAGCAGCGTGATGGCGTTCACCATGACGCCCTTGGCGCTGCCGGGGTGCACCTCGACGCCATGCGCCGTCACGGAAGCCTGGCTGGCCGAGAAGCACTCCCAGTTGAACTCGCCGAGCTCCTCGCCGTCCACGGTGTAGGCCCACGTGGCGCCGAACGCGTCCAGGTCGAGCAGCGCCGCGCCGTGGCCGATCTCCTCGTCGGGCACGAACGCCACCTTGATGCAGGGGTGCGGCAGCTCAGGGGTGGCGGCGAGGCGCGCGATGAGGGCAACGACCTCCGCCACACCGGCCTTGTCGTCGGCGCCAAGCAGCGTGGTGCCGTCCGTGCAGACGAGGTCCTCGCCCACGTGGGTGGCAAGCGCCGGGAGCTCCTCGGGCGTGGTCACGACGCGCTTGCCGTCGCGCTCGCCATGGACGAGCTCGCCGCCCTCGTAGTGGACGATGTGCGGACGCACGCCGCTGGCCGGGGCGTCGGGCGCCGTGTCCATGTGGGCGATGAGCCCCAGGGCGGGCAGCCCCTCGGCGCCGACGCTCGCGGGAAGCGAGGCCGTGACGTAGGCGTGCTCGGTGAGCGTGACGTCCTCGCAGCCAAGCGCGGCGAGCTCGTCTGCGAGCAGGCGCGCGATGTCGTGCTGGCGGGCGGTCGAGGGCGTCTCGTCCTCGTTGTGGGGGTCGGACTGGGAGTCGACCTGCACGTAGCGCAGGAAGCGCTCGAGCACGTCGCTGGGCTTGGGTTCATAGCCGGGCATGGGTCCTCCTTAGGCGTGGTCAAACGCCTCGACTATACCGCGCGCAAGCGGCATCGTGATAGCCTAGGGAGCAGACAATCACGCGCGAGGCGAACCCCGGGGCAACGATGCCGCGGCGCCTCGCGCCACGCATGGAACGAGGAACAGCATGGCAAAGAAGCACCTGACCGAGGAGGGCCCCGTGACGCTCACGGAGGCCAACAAGCTCTACCTGTACGCCCTGCTGAGGGACGCCGTTGGCTGCGGACGCCAGGCGTTCATGCCCCGCGTGCTCGAGGCGCTCGGCGAGGCCGGCATCACGCCCGAGAACCTAGGCTACGACGACGCCGAGGCGCTCTTTGCCAAGCTCGGCGACTTCTGCCAGCTCACGACGTTCAAGGGCGGCCGCCACTACGTCACCGTGACGCCGCGCGCAGATTGGGACGAGGCGCTGGCCGCGGCCGAGGAGTCCAAGAAGCCCACGGGCAAGGGCGGCAAGCCCTGGAAGCGCAAGAAGGGTGCCGTGAAGCCCGTGCGCCCCAAGACGCTTGCGCCGAAGGTCGAGCCGGAGCCCGTGGCTACGCCGGAGCCGGAGCCGGAGCCCGTGGCTGCGCCGGAGCCGGAGCCCGTCGAGAAGGCCGAGGAGGCCGTTAAGCCCGAGCCCGCCGAGGATATCGTTGAGCCCGTGGCCGAGGAGCCCGTCAAGAAGCCCGAGCCCGAGCCTGAGGTGACAGCTGGCCCCGTCCCCGCTGTCACCGCCGTCCCCTCCATCCTCGAGCAGATCGCCGCGCAGACGCCCGCGCCGGAGCCGGAGCCCGCGCCCACGCCCGCGCCGGCGCCCGCAGCCGTCGCCGCGCCCGCGCCCGTCGCGCACACGCGAGACGACCTCCCGCGCTCGTTCGCGGACGAGGTCTCGGTCAAGCCCGCCATTCTCGGCCTGCTCACGCGCCTTTTGCCCTTCGACGCAGACGTCAACCGCGTCCTCGACGAGGACCTGCGCGTGGCCCGCGCCACGGGCACGGCCTCAGGCTCGCGCAACCTCGTGACGTTCCCGCTGCGCTACCTGCACGAGGACGGCTCCGCCCCGCTCACCGTCACCATCCGCCGTCAGGCGAAGGCCGGCGACTCCCGCCGCTGGCAGCTCACGCTCGTCGACGGAGACGACGGCACGGGCAGCGCCCACGAGGCCGCCGGCATCGAGGGCCTTCCCCAGGCCGAGGGCGGCTGTTGGACCCAGCTCTCGCCCGCCCAGGCCACCGACGCCGACCCCGTCCGCGACCTCGCACAGTTCATGGAGATCGGCACGTGGGAGGCCGCGCTCGGCACGCTCGCGACGGCCGCGGCACCCGAGAAGTGGAACTACCCCGGCGAGGGCGTGGGCAAGGCCGGCCGCTACGGTGTGCTGCGAGACTACCTCGCCTCCACGCTCGCCCGTGTCCGCGCCACGGACGCGCTCGCGCTTGCCGCAGACGGCTCGCTCGCCGCGTTCGACACCGGCCTTTCCACGCCCATGGACGAGGAGCTCTACGCGGTTCTCTCCCCCACCGGCGCCGATATCCCCTGGCACCTCGACGGCTTTGCCACGGCCGGCTCGGGCGAGCTTGGCGCTCGCCTCTCGGCCACGCTGCCGCAGCTGCCGGCACGGGTGAGCTACCTCGAAAGCATTGACGATATCGTGCTGCGCCCCGAGGCCATGGTCATCCCCGACTACCGCTCCCTGCTCTCCGCGGGCCTCGACCGCCTGCCGCAGGGCTTCGTGTCCCAGCTCGTTGCCGGAACCGGCGCCGAGGCGATGCTCGCCGGCCTTAGCGAGGCCCAGACGCCCGCGGCCCACGCCCGCGCCATGCGCGACCTCGCCCGCGCCATCGCCGATGAGCCGGGTCGCTTCCGCCGCGCCTGCCGTGCGCTCGAGGACGCCATCGAGCTGTCGCGCGCCCGTACCCGCCGCAGCTACCGCCATGTGGCACCCGCCTACGACGCCGCACGCAACCGCATGCTGCTGCTCCTGCCGCTCGCCCTCGTGGACGACGCGCACGCGGACTGCGCGCTCGCGCTCGAGCTCATGCCGTCCGGCGCCTATCAGGCCGCAAGCGTCGTGAGCCTGTCTCGCGCCTACGCCTGCGCCCGCATCGTGAGCGCCGAGACCCCCGCCTGGCTCGCCGCCTCAGACGTCCTCGCCTAGGCACGCGAGCGACAAACTCCGCCTCCCGGGATAAAACAAGCAAACTCCGCCTCTGAAGACGTTTTGGACGAGAAAATCGACCAAAACCATCCCCGGAGGCGGAGTTTGTCGTTCGAGCCCCTTTGGGCGCGCTTCTTACTCCAGGTAGCGGGCGCGCAGCTCGGCGACGTCGGCGTCCGTCACGCCCAGGGCGTCTCGCACGTAGCCGTCGATACCACCCCACTGCCGCTCGAGTGCCGCGGCCGCAAGCCGGATGAAGCGCAGGTTCGCGTCGGCGCGCAGGGTGGAGGGCTCGTCGGTGTAGAGGTTCGTGGCGAGGTAGTCGTCCTCCATGGCGGGCATGGGAACGCCCAGGATGCCCTCGATGAGCATCGAGCCCATACCGCAGCGGTCGCGCCCCACGTGGCAGTGCCACAGCACGGCCCCGTCGTCGGTCTCCAGAATCGTGCGAATGAACAGCGCGTAGGCCGCGATGCCCGCCTCGGACGTGAGGTGGTGCGGGTAGAACTCGGCGAGAAAGCCCGCCGGGTCCTCAACGTCGTCCTTGAGCTGCTGGAACCTGCGCCGCGACTCGGCGCTCTGGGTGATGCCCGCAAACACCCCGTTCAGCACGTCCGCGTGGACGAGGCGAGTACCCGGCAGAAGCCGCATGGGATCGGGTGTCTCGGCCAGCTCGTCGGCGCCACGGAAGTCCACGACGGCGCGCAGGTGGTAGTCGTCACGCAGGCGGCGCAGGTCGTCGTCGCCCGCCCAGCACAGAAGGCCACTGCGGAGCAGCAGGCCGCGGCGCACGCGCCGGCCGCCCGCCGCGGGAAGGCCGCCCAGGTCTCGCGTGTTGGGCAGCCGCTCGAAGTCGATGCGCCCAAAGTGCGGGCGTTCGGCGCAGTCCATCTCCCCAGCGACGGGACGGTAGTGGTCGCCATGGACCGAGGTGCCGCCGGGTAGGGCATCGCCCGCAAGTACGCGGGTGCTGAGGCCGTTCTCGTCCACCGTGTCGACGCGCCTACTCATTGCGCTCGCCGCCCGGGACCTCGCCCGTGGCCAGGATCTGCTCGAGCGCGTCCTCGTCGAGCACGGGCACGCCAAGCTGCTGGGCCTTCGTGAGCTTGGAGCCGGCGGCCGCACCAGCTATCACGTAGCTCGTCTTCTTGGAGACCGAGCCGGACACCTTGGCGCCAAAGGCCTGCAGCGCCGCCTTGGCGTCGTCTCGCTTGTGGCGCTCGAGCGTTCCGGTGAGCACGAACGTGAGGCCGGCGAGTGTCTGGGCGGGCTCGTCTGCCGGGCGCTCCTCCTCCAGGCTCACGCGGGCCTCGCGCAGGCGCTCGATGACGGAGAGGTTCTCGGGCACGGACAGAAACTCGCGCACGCTGTGGGCGATCTTGGGACCCACGCCCTCCACGGCGGCGATGCGATCCTCGTCGGCCTCCACGAGCGCGCCCAGCGAGCCGAACTCGCGCGCGATGGAGCGGGCCACCTGCTCGCCCACGTGGCGGATGCCCAGGCCAAACAGCACGCGTGCCAGGCCCGCGTGGCGGCTCTGCTCGATCTGTTCCATGACCTTGGCGGCGATCGTCTTGCCCACGAGGATGTCGTCTCCCGCCACGCTCACGCGGCCCGTGGGGCACGCGGCGAGCGCCGTGACGGTGAGGCGGTCGTAGAAGTCTGCGACGTCGGACACGAGACCGGCGGCCACGAGCTTGCCGATGAGCTCGTCTCCCAGGCCGTCGATGTCCATGGCCTTGCGGCTCACCCAGTGGCACAGGCGCTCGTGGGCCTGCGCCGGGCAGTCGATGGAGACGCAGCGATAGGCCACCTCGCCCTCCTCGCGCACGACGGGACTGCCGCAGCTGGGGCACACGGCGGGCATCTCGAAGTCCACCGAGTCTGCCGGACGCAGCTCCAGCACGGGGCCCACGACCTCGGGAATCACGTCGCCGGCCTTATGGACCACGATCGTGTCGCCCACGCGGACGTTCTTGCGGCGCACCTCGTCGATGTTGTGCAGCGTTGCGCGCGCGATGGTGGAGCCGGCCACGAGCACCGGGTCGAACTCGGCGACGGGCGTGAGCACGCCCGTGCGGCCCACCTGGATGCGAATCTCGCGCAGGACCGTGCGCTTCTCCTCGGGCGGAAACTTGAACGCGATGGCCCAGCGCGGCGCGCGCGCCGTGAAGCCAAGCGCCTCCTGGCCGGCGAACGAGTCCACCTTCACGACCACGCCGTCGATGTCGTAGTCGAGCTCCTCGCGATGCTCGAGCGCGCGGGCGCAGAAGTCGTGCACCTCGTGGGCGCTCGTGCAGCGCGCGGCGTTGGGGTTCACGTTGAAGCCACAGGCGCGCAGCCACTGCAGGAACTGCCACTGCGTGGAGACGGAAAGCGGCGCCTCGTCGGCCACGGCGTAGATGAACGTCTCGAGGTCGCGGTGCGCCGTGACCTTGGGATCCTTCTGGCGAAGGCTGCCAGCGGCGGCATTTCTCGGGTTGGCGAAGGGTTCGCGGCCCGCGGCGTCCGCGTCCTCGTTGAGGCGCACGAAGCTGTGCTTGGGCATGTAGACCTCGCCGCGCACCTCGATAGACTGGCCGAGGCCCGCATCCGCGACGCTCGCGAGGCCCTCAGGCGCAAGCGCGTGGGGGATGTCATGGATCGTGAGCACGTTGGCGGTGACGTTCTCGCCCGTCGTGCCGTCGCCGCGCGTGGCGGCGCGGACGAACTGGGCGTCGCGGTACGTGAGGGCCACGCCCAGGCCGTCGATCTTGAGCTCGCAGGTGTAGGCCACCGGGTGCTCGGGCGTGGCGCCGAGGGCCTCGTCGGTGCGGGCAAGCCACTCGTCGAGCTCCTCGAGGTTCATGGCGTCGTCGATGGAGTACATGCGCTGCGCGTGGCGCACGGGCTCGAACTGCTCGGAGACGTAGCCGCCCACGCGCTGGGTGTAGGAGTCGGGCGTGACGAGCTCGGGGTGCAGCTCCTCGATGGCCTGGAGCTCGCGCAGCAGGCGGTCGAACTCGGCGTCAGTGACGGCGGGGTCGTCGAGCGCGTAGTAGCGGTAGGCATACGTGTTGAGCAGGCGGTTGAGCTCGGCGGCGCGGGCGCGCGGAGACGCCGCGGGCGCCGGCGCACCACCTGCCGAATCGTTGCCGAACAGCGACGTCTGTCCCTCTGCCTGCACGTTCTTCTCGCTTGCCATGCGCGTCTCCCGTCGGTCGTGTCTCGGCCTCAAATGGTACCGCACGCATCGGACAAGCCGCGCGAACAGGAGGGTGCGGCGTGAACAGGGGTACGTCCCCTGTTCACCCTGTTCACGACAGGCGCCCGCCATCAAAAAGGGGCGAGACGCGCGTGCGCCTCGCCCCTGCCTTCTACCTGCGGCTAAACCCGTTGCCGGAGTTTCCGGAGTTGCCGTACTGCTGGCCGTACTGCTCGAGGTACTGCTCGAGAAGCGAGCCCTGCGACGAGCTGTCGCTCTCTTGCTGCTGCTGGAGCGCCTCGTCGGATCCCAGCGTCACCTGCACTTGCATCTGCTTGCTGCCGCGCATGAGCGTCACGGTCACGGTGTCGCCCACGCTGTGCGAACGCACGGCCAGCACGAGGGCATCGGAGCTCGTGATCTCCTCGTCGTCGAGCGCCGTGATGACGTCACCCTGCTGGATCCCTGCCTTGGCCGCGGGGCCGTCGCTGGCAAGCTCGGCCACGTAGGCGCCCTGGTTCACCGACAGGCTGTTGCTGCGGGCGTTGTTGGCCGTCACGGTCTGGAACGAGCCGCCGATGTAGGCGTGCGTCACCGTCTCGCCGGCGATGAGCTTCTGGGCAACCTCCACCGCGTAGTTGCCCGGAATCGCGAAGCCCACGCCCGAGCTGGAGCCCGAGTAGCTCTCGATGAGCGAGTTGATGCCCACGAGCTGGCCCTTGTCGTTCACGAGGGCGCCGCCGGAGTTGCCGGGGTTGATGGTGGCGTCGGTCTGGATGAGGTTCGTGTAGATGGTGTTGCCCGACGTGCTCTGCAGCATCGTGGAGCGGTACAGCGAGCTCACGATGCCCGTAGAGACGGACTGCTCGAGGCCAAACGGGCTGCCCAGGCTCATGACCCAGTCGCCCACCTCGAGCGTGCTGGAGTCGCCCACCTCGATGGGCGTGAGCGCGTCGTCGCCGGCGTCGATCTTGATGACGGCCAGGTCGCTCGACTCGTCGGAGCCCACGACCGTGGCATCGTAGCTCTTGCCGTTGGCCGAGACGGTGATGGACTGCGCACCGTCGATGACGTGGTAGTTCGTGAGGATGCTGCCGTCCGTATCGAGGATGACGCCCGAGCCCACGCCCTCGCCGTCACTCGTGGTCACGTTGATGGAGACCACGGAGGGCAGCGCCTTCTGGGCCACGGCGTTCGCGAGCGTCGTGTCGGTGCTGTCGGAAGAGTTGACCGTCACGGCCTGGCTCGTGGAGGTCGCACCCGACGTGCTCGCCTTGCTCGAGGAGGACGAGGAGGGCAGTACCACGAAGCCGCCCACGAGAAGCACCGCCACCACGGCAACGGCTCCAATCACGCCGCCGAGAAGGCCGAACAGCAGGGCCTTCAGGCCGGGGTGCGGCTTGCGCGGGCGCTTGGGCTGCTGCGGCTGCGGCGCCATGGGTTGGGGCTGTGGGGCCTGGGGCGGCACCGGGCCGCCGGAAACGAACGTGTCTGACATGTCCACTCCTTTGGATGGCGGCCCTCGGCCGCGTTGCTGTCACTGTCGTTGTACCCCACATAACTGAAAAGAACATGCGGGCGGCCCGCGACCACCCGCATGCGACAACGCTTGCAGCAATCTGAAAAATGGGTGCCCCGCGGGCGGCCTAGCGCCGGCGCAGACGCACCCCGCCTACAGCTTGAACAGATAGCCCACGCCACGGACGGTGACGATGTGGCTCGCGACCTGCGGCCCCACCTTGGAGCGCACGCGACGGATGTGCACGTCGACCGTGCGCGTGCCGCCGCAGTACTCGAAGCCCCAGACGCGGTGCAGCAGCGTCTCGCGCGAGTAGGCGCGCGAGGGGTGCGTGGCCAGAAAGCTCAGCAGCGAGTACTCCATGAGCGTGAGGTCGACGAGCTTGTCGTCGATCGTGATCTGGTAGGTGGCAAGGTTGATCGTCATGTTGTCGATGACGACGATGTCGCTCGGGGTGTTCTCCTCGCCCGGCCACAGCAGCTGGGTCATGCGCGCCTCGAACTCGGCGGCGCTTCCGCCGGAGAGGATGAAGTCGTTGCGACCCTGCACGGGCATGCGAAGCTGGCCGAGGCGGTCCTCGTCGGTGACGAGCAGGATGGGGATGCAGCCGTTCTCGGAGGAGTAGGCGACCACACGCGAAACCAGGTCGTCCGAGATGCCTGCGAGGTCAAGCGTCACGAGCCCAAAGTCGGCCGTGCTCGTGATGGCCTGGTCGAACGTGTCGGGCGTAGCGAGAAGGACCGAGATGTCGAGCTCGTGGGAGAGCTCGCGCATGCGGTCGTGGAGCCTCGTCGTTCGCGATATGAGAAGGACCTTCTTGTGGTGCATGAGGGTGCTCCCGTGTCCTTGGGACGCAAGGCGCCCCAGACCTACTCATCTGCGCTTATGTCAATGAGATTAGCACGATTTGGGCGTTTGCATCGGCCAATGGTCCAAACAGGGGAGCATGCGTTACCGCCCCGTTACCAACAGCGACACCCTGACAGAGGGGACGGGTCTCTTTGACATGACAACGGAACCCGTCCCCTTTGACATGTCACACGTCCTTGATGTTGCCGAGGAACTCCTTGGTGCGCTCGCTCTTGGGGCGGTCGAAGACCTCCTCGGGCGAACCCTCCTCCACGATGACGCCGCCGTCCATGAACACGACGCGGTCGGCCACGTCGCGGGCAAAGCCCATCTCGTGCGTCACCACGATCATCGTCATGCCCTCGCGGGCGAGGTCGCGCATGACGCCGAGGACGTCGCGCACGAGCTCGGGGTCAAGGGCGCTCGTGGCCTCGTCGAACAGCATGACGTGCGGGTTCATCGCAAGGGCGCGGGCGATGGCCACGCGCTGCTGCTGGCCGCCGGAGAGCTGGGAGGGCATGTAGTCGATGCGCTCGGCCAAGCCCACCTTGGTGAGCTCGGCGATGGCGATCTTCTCGGCCTCCTCGGCGCTTCGCTTGAGCACCTTCTCCTGCGCGATCATGACGTTCTTCTTCACGGACAGGTGCGGGAACAGGTTGAACTGCTGGAACACCATGCCAAGCTTCTGGCGCACGGCGTTGATGTCGACGCCCTTGGCCGTGATGTCTTGGCCCTCGAACAGGATCTGGCCGCTCGTGGGCGTCTCGAGCAGGTTGACGCAGCGAAGCATCGTGGACTTGCCCGAGCCCGACGGGCCGAGAACCACGACGACCTCGCCGCGGTGGACGTCCAGGTCGATGCCCTTCAGGATGATGGTCTGCCCGTCGTAGGTCTTGTGCAGGTCGCGGATGGAGACGACGACCTCGTCACTTGCCTGCGCGCCCTGCTGGGCCTGCGTGTTGTCTGCCATGGTCTGCACTCCCCTACGCGATGTGGTCGCCGTCGATGACGCCGGCTTCCTTCAGAGACTTCTTGCGACGGCGCGTGCCCGTGTCGGTGCCGAGCATGCGCGTCTCGAGCTTGCTCACGAGACGGGCAAGCGGGATCGTCACCACGAGGTAGAACAGGGCGGCGACGATGTAGGGCGTGATGGAGCCCGTGGCGGCCACGATCGTCTTGGAGTACATGACGACCTCCATGACGCCAACGGCGGCGAGCAGCGACGTGTCCTTGTACAGCAGGATGAACTCGCTCGTCATCGTGGGAAGGACGTTGCGGAACGTCTGCGGGATGATGATGTAGATCATCGTCTGCGCACTCGTCATGCCCAGCGAGCGAGCGGCCTCGCTCTGGCCCTTGGGGATGGACTGGATGCCGGCGCGGAAGATCTCGCACAGGTAGGCGGCCGAGTTCATCGCGAGCACCACGACGCCCAGCGGGTAGCTCGGAATCTGGACGCCGGCGAGCGGCAGGCCAAAGAAGGCGATGTAGATCTGCAGGAACGCCGGCGTGCCTCGCACGATGTTCACGTAGAAGCCCGAGATGGCGCGCAGCACCCGCGGCTTGGAGATGCGCATGAGCGCCAGGATGAAGCCGAACGGGATGGCCAGTGGGAACGCCACGAGCACGATGGCGAGCGCCATGAGGAAGCCCTGGAACACCGACGGGATGCTCGAGACGAGAATGGGCGGGTTGAGGAACAGGCGCAGGAACGTGTTCTCGTTCCACTTCTGGACCCACTCCTGGTCCTTGAGCCAGTTGGAGGCGGAGTCCCAGAAGCTCGTGCCCGTCACGGTGATGGCGGGGATGTTCGAGATGTCGTGCGTCGAGCCGTCCGCAAGGGTGTAGGAGCCGCTGACCTGCTCGTCTCCGCCCGAGATGGGAAACACTATCTTGTACAGCTCGAGGCGCACGTAGGAGCCGGCGGGCGCGGCGTCACCGAGCGTGAACGTCACGGTCTGGCCGTCTGAGCTCACGTCGGTCTTGGGGCGCTCGCGCGTCATGAGGTCTGCGCCGGACAGCAGCGTGAGGCGGGCGTCGTCGGTGGAGTACGACGTGCCCTCCGGCAGCGTGATCGAGATGCTCTTGAGCTGCTCGGAGTCGTCTGCCTGGCCCTCCCACGTGATGCGCGTCTCCTGGCCGCCGAGCACGTCGCTCGAGCCGCTGCCGTTGGGCTTGGCCGAGCACTTGGCCGTCTCGAGGGCGAGGGCGCCGGTGGGCGCCGAGAGGGCGAGGGCGCACGCGGCGACAAGAGCGCACACGAGCGCGAGAACGCCCCGGCGGGCGCCGGTCCTGGGCTTGTTGCTGTCCTGCATGAAGATCCGTCCTTTATGGCAAACGCCCCTCCCCCGCATTCGGGAGAGGGGCAGGGGCCGTCTGTACCTTACGAGATACTAGCCGAAGTACTTGTTGGTGATGGAGTCGACCGTGCCGTCGCTCGTGAGCGCGGACAGGGCGTCGTTCACGGCGGAGAGCAGCGCGTCGTTGTCCTTGTTCACGCAGATGCCGTACTCCTCGCCCGTGGCGATCTCCTTGATGACCTGGGCGTCCTTGTAGGCGTCGGCGACCATCTTGGCGGCAACGGCGTTGTTGGTGATGACGGCGCTGGCCTGGCCGGACTGCAGCGCGGCGAAGCTGTCGGTGGCGTTGCCGTAGGGCTGGGTCGTGGCGTTGGGGAAGTTCTCCTGGGCGTAGGACTCGCCCGTGGTGCCCGACTGCACGGCGATGACGACGCCGGCCTGGTTCAGGGCGTCGGCGTAGGTGTCGGCCGTGACGTCGGCGTTGTCCTTCATGGCAACGATGCCCAGGTCATCGATGTAGTAGGGGTCGGTGAAGTTCACCTGCTCCTCGCGCTCGGGCTCGATCGTGATGCCGGAGATGCCCAGGTCGACCTGGCCACCGGCGGCAACGGCCGGGACGATGGCGTCGAACTGCAGGTTCTTGATCTCGAGCTCGAGGCCGAGCTTGTCGGCGAGGGCCTTGGCGAGGTCCATGTCGAGGCCCACGTACTCGTCGTTCTCGAGGTTCTCGAACGGCGGGAAGTCGGGCGAGGTGCCCACGGTGAGCTTGCCGGCGGTGATGAGCGAAAGGTCGCCCGTGGCGGCGGCGGTGCTGGCGGCCGTGGTGGTGGAGGCGGTGTTGCCGCCCGTGGAGCCGCAGCCGGCCAGAGCGAGGATGCCAGCGAAGGCGCCCGCGGTGCCGAGGAACTCGCGCCTGCTCATGTTCTTCATGATGTCTCCCCTTTTCTCGCGCCCCTGGGCGCGGCTGAGATCCGCCACTGTGAGAAGCTGACTTCCCTGTATGCATGGCGACGAATCAATGGTTACTTTTATGCGTTGTCGTTATCGACGGTTGCTATTGTACTCAGAATTTTGCATCAGCAAGTGAAAATACTCGATTTCTTTGCATAATTCTCAATTACGAAATAGCCGGGACGCGCCGCCATGAATAAACGGCGCGCCCTCATGCGAAATCGAGCGCTAGAAGCCGCCGTAGTAGTGGCGCAGCTCCCAGTCGGTCACGGTCTGCGAGTACTCGGCCCACTCCTCGCGCTTCTCGGTGAGCAGGTAGTTGAAGATGTGATCGCCGAGCGTCTCGCGCATGAGCTCGCTGCCCTCGAACGCCTCGACGGCCTCGCCCAGGTCGTGAGGCAGGCGCGTCACGCCGCTCTTCGCGAGCTCGGAGAACGGCACGCTGGACTCCTCGGGCAGCGGCAGCTCCTCGGCGATGCCCCTCATGCCCGCGGCGAGCGTCACGGCCATGGTGAGGTAGGGGTTGCACGTGGGATCGGGGCTGCGCAGCTCCACGCGGCGGCTCAGCTGCTTGCCGGGCTTGTAGGTGGGCACGCGCACGAACGCGGAGCGGTTCTTGGATCCCCACGTGGCGTAGCAGGGAACCTCGCCGTTGGGAACGAGGCGCTTGTAGGAGTTCACCGTGGGGTTCGTGACGAGCGCGAACTCCGGCGCGTACTTGAGCAGGCCGGCCACGTAGTGCTGCGCGGTGGCGGACAGGTGGTGCACCGAGCCCTTGCCCTCGGCCCAGAACAGGTTGTTGCCGTCGTGGTCGAACAGCGACTGGGAGAGGAACATCGCAGACCCCGCCACGCCGGAGAGCGGCTTGGGCATGAACGAGGCGAACATGCCGTGCTGGCGGGCCGTCTGCTTGATGACGAGGCGGGCCGTCATGATGTTGTCGGCGCAGGTCACGGCCTCCGAGTAGCGCAGCGACACGCCGTTTTGCGAGGGCGCGGCAGCGTGGTAGGAGTACTCGACCGGGATGGACATCTGCTCGAGCTCGAGCGTGAGGTCGCGGCGCAGGTCGCGGGCCGAGTCGTCGGGCGTGAGGTCGAAGTAGCCGGCGTTGTCGAGCGGCACGGGCACGGCAGAGCCGCGCGAGACGGTGGTGTCCTCCTTGAAGTAGAAGAACTCGAGCTCGGGACTCACGTTCAGCACATAGCCGGCCTTGTCGGCGGCGCGGAAGGCGCGATAGAGGCAGGCGCGCGGGTCACCGGGGAACGGGTCTCCCTGCGGCGTGCGGATGTTGCAGAAGATGCGGGCCACGCCGCTCTCGGACGGGCGCCACGGCAGCACCTGGAACGTGCTCGCGTCCGGGAAGGCGAGCATGTCGGACTCCTCGAGCGCCGCGAAGCCGTCCACGGCCGAGCCGTCGAAGCCGATGCCCTCCTCGAACGCCTCCTCGAGGTCCTCGGGGGAGATGGCGAACGACTTGAGGTTGCCGAGAACGTCGGTGAACCACAGGCGCACGAAGCGAATATCGCGCTCCTCGACGGAGCGCAGGACGAAGTCGATGTTCTGCTCGTTTGTCATCGAGCTACCTCGCAGACGTTGCAAAGCGCGCATGCGGGCGCGGAGGCGGCGCAGCGCTGTCCCAACCTAACGGGCCCACTGTCTCACATGCGTGTTTCTAGGCTGTTACCCGCGATTTCGCCATAGGCGAGCGGTAGGGCGACGTGAGTGGGCCGCTAGCGCTTCTCGGCGTCAAAGCGGGCCGCCGCGGCGGCGGCGTCGGCCATGAGCTTGGCAGACTCGCGGCAGTGGCCCGTCTTGTGCGCATTGCACGAGCCGCCCGAGGCGCAGTCCGCGCACTCCCCCGACTTCTGCGAGCGCACGATCGAGCGCACGCACAGCACGAACACGACCGCGACGGCGGCGATGACGAGAACGTCGGTGATGCCCATGGGGATCCTCCCGAGAAAACCAGGCGCCGAGCGCGCGTGGCGCCTGTGTTAGCTTTAGTAAACTTACAAGTTGACCGTAGTAAACTTCTACCTAAACTATAGGCGCAAACGAGAGGGGCCGCAATCTGGCCCCGCAAGCACAAGGAGGCAACACATGGGCAACGACACCATGGAGCTCGTGGTCATCCGCCACGGGCAGAGCGAGTGGAACAAGCTCAACCTGTTCACCGGCTGGACGGACGTGGACCTCACCGACGAAGGCCGCGCCGAGGCTCACGCGGGCGGCCGCGCTCTGGCCGAGGGGGGCTTCGACTTCGACGTCTGCTACACCTCGCGGCTCAAGCGCGCCATCCACACCCTCGACATCGTGCTCGGCGAGCTCGACCGCGAGTGGCTGCCCGTCGTGAAGACCTGGAAGCTCAACGAGCGCCACTACGGCGCGCTGCAGGGCCTCAACAAGGCAGACGCCGCCGCCAAGCACGGCGACGAGCAGGTGCTCATCTGGCGTCGCTCGTTCGACGTGCGCCCGCCCGCGCTCGAGCCGGGAGACGCGCGCGACCCGCACGCGCAGCAGATGTATCGCGACGTGCCGGCAGACGAGCTGCCCTACACCGAGTGCCTTGAGGACTGCATCGCCCACGTGTGGCCCTACTTCGAGGAGAACATCCGCCCGCAGATGCTCGCCGGCAAGCGCGTCCTCATCGCCGCGCACGGCAACTCGCTGCGCTCGCTCGTCATGAAGCTCGAGGGCCTCACGCCCGGGGAGATCCTCAAGGTCAACATCCCCACAGGCGTGCCGCTCGTCTACACGCTCGACCGCGACTTCCACGTGGTGGGCAAGCGCTACCTGGGAGACGCCGACGCCGTGGCCGCCAAGATGCAGGCCGTAGCAGATCAGGGGAAGGCCAAGAAGTAGCGAGCCACGGGGCTGAGGGGCCGTTACGGATTATTTCTCTTGGCTCGCAGGGTCACCAGGGCGTGGCGGATGGCGGGGATGGGGCGAAAGAACAGCATGCGCGGGCCGCTCCAGCGCATGACCTCGCGGATTCTCTCGCGCATGGCGGGCTTGTAGCAGTGCGTTGGGCACGCGGAGCAAAACGTCTTCGTGCCCATGTGAGGGCAGCGCCCGATCCTTGCAAGCGCATAGGCATGCAGCTCGGAGCACTCCGGGCACAGGACGACCTCGGTTCGGCCCAAGGGCACGACGGGCGCGTCCGGCACGCGACGCACTTCCCCATGATGGCCACGGCACCACAGCGCAATCACCTCGGAGACCATGACGGCCTCCTCGGCGCGCTTCTCGGCCAGCTCGGGGATGTCGCGCGGATTGGACGCCACGTCCGCGAAGGCACGGCGCTCGCGCATCTAGCTCACCCTCCCGTGCTCAACGCTCACGAAGCGGTCCGCGAACGCGCAGGTGCTCGCACGGTGGCTCACGAGCACCACCGTCTTGCCGCGCTCGCGAAGACGTGCCACGGAGCGCATGACGGTGGCCTCGCTCAGGGCGTCAAGGGCGCTCGTGGGCTCGTCGAGCAGCACAAGGGGTGCGTCGCTCAAAAACACGCGCGCAAGCCCCAGGCGCTGGCGCTCGCCGGAGGACAGGGAGCCGCCGAGCTCGGCCACGGGCGTGTCGTAGCCCTGTGGCAGCCGCGCGATGAGCCCGTCCAGGGAGGCGGCCTCGCACGCGGCGTCAATCTGCTCGCCAGTGGCGTCGGCGCGGGCAACGCGCAGGTTGTCGCCGAGCGTGCCCGTGAACAGGTGCGTGTCCTGCGTCATGTAGGCCTCGCACGCGCGGAGGCTGGCCGTGTTGACGCGCCGCACGTCCCTGCCTGAGACGCGCACGACGCCCTCGCTCGCATCCCAGAAGCGCATGAGGAGCTTGAGCAGCGTCGACTTGCCCGAGCCCGAGCGGCCCGACACGCACACCATCTGCCCCGCGGAAAACTCGCACGTAATGTCGGAAAGAATCCGCTCGGCCCGCCCGCAGCCGGCATACGAGAAGCTCACGCCCTCCATGGACGCGCCGCAAAACTCAACGTCCACGCCATCCTCGACGTCTGCGCACTCGGGCGTCTCGTCCAAAAGATCGAGCACGCGAGCGCCCGAGGCGAGCGTGGCCTGCAGGGAGGCGCCGAGGCGTCCCACGGCCATGACGGGGCCAAACGACGAGAAGAACGTAAACGTCGCGACAAAGGCGTCAGGCAAGGACAGCTCGCCTGCGGACACGAGCGAAAGGCCCACCCCGAGCATGGCAAGGCTCGAGGCGAGCACGAGCGCATCGCCAGCAGCCTCGGTGGCGGCCTGCCTGCGCTGGAGGCGCGCGTCAACCGCGCCCACCGCATCCGTGAGCTCGTCGAGGGCACCCTCGCGGCTCTCGCGCCCGGCCGCCCCGCACGCACGGGAGGCCACAAGCGGCATGAGGACGCCAAGCAGCGCATAGCTGGCGAGGGCCACGAGGGCCATCACGCCCGAGACGCGGCCGATGAGGACGAACATCACGGCGACGCACACAATGGCGATCGCGATGGGAGAGATCGTGTGTGCGTAGAAGACCTCGAGCAGCTCGATGTCTGAGGTCACGAGGCTCACGACGTCTCCCTTGCCTCTTCCCTCGAGCTTGGCGGGAGCCAGGGTGCGAAGGGCCCCGAACACGAGGTCGCGCACGTGGGCGAGCAAGCGAAACGCAATGTAGTGGTTGCAGAGCTGCTCGCCGTAGTGCAGCGGCCCGCGGACGACGCCGCACAGCGCGCACAGGACACAGGCACCGGCGAGGCCCAGCCCCTGCCAGCCGCACGCCGCGGACATGAGGCCACATGCGCCAAGCGCGGGCACGAGCATGGCGGCAAGCATGCCCACATAGGTATACTTATCGCAGGTAGCGACCGCCACCAAGGGAGACCCATGGCCTACATAGAGTTCGACAACGTCGTGAAGTCCTACGGCTCCGGAGACGCGCAGATACACGCCCTCGACGGCGCGAGCTTCTCGGTGGAGCGAGGAGAGCTCGCCGTGGCCCTCGGCGCGTCGGGCGCGGGCAAGACGACGGCCCTCAACATCCTCGGCGGCATGGACACGGCCACGAGCGGGCGCGTCGCCGTGGACGGCCGTGACATCACGGGCGCGAGCGAGGCGGAGCTCGTGGAGTACCGCCGCGCGGACGTGGGCTTCGTCTTCCAGTTCTACAACCTCGTGCCCAACCTCACGGCGCTCGAGAACGTCGAGCTCGCGGCCCAGATCTGCCCCGACTCGCTCGACGCGCGGGAGACGCTCGAGAAGGTGGGGCTGGGAGCGCGCCTGTCCAACTTCCCCGCGCAGCTCTCCGGCGGCGAGCAGCAGCGCGTCTCGATTGCGCGAGCGGTGGCAAAGAACCCGAAGCTGCTGCTGTGCGACGAGCCCACGGGCGCGCTCGACTACGTCACGGGCAAGCAGATCCTTCAGCTGCTCCAGGACACGTGCCGCACGGACGGCATCACCGTCGTGCTCATCACCCACAACGCCGCGCTCGCCCCCATGGCAGACCGTCTCATCCGCTTCAAGAGCGGTCGCGTCACCGAGATGAGCGTGAACCCCTGCCCCACCCCCATCAGCCAGATCGAGTGGTAGTGGCCCGCCCTCTCCGGCCCCGGTGACAACGGTGCCGGGGCCGTTTGTCACCGCCGCCAAGAAGGAACCCACATGCGCTCAGCCCTCGCCACAGACACCCTGCGAACCATCCGCCACAGCGCCCGGCGCTTCCTGGCGCTCGCCGCCATCTGCGTGCTTGGCACCACGATGCTCATCGGCCTCACGATCGCCTGCGAGGATCTGCGCCTCTCGGCGGACAGCTTCTTTGACGACCAGCGCCTCTACGACGTGAGCGTGCAGTCCACGCTGGGCCTCACAAACGAGGACGTAGACGCCCTCGCCGCCCTGGACGGCGTCGACTCCGCCCAGGGCAGCTGGAGCGAGACGGCCTACACCGAGGTGGGAGACGCGCGCCAGTCTGTGAGCGTGAGCTCGATCGCCAAGGGCGGCATGAACGAGCCCTACCTGCTCGAGGGACGCCTGCCCAAGGATGGCGGCGAGCTGGCCACGACCTCCGAGTACCTCGAGGCCTCCGGCAAGCGCATCGGCGACACCGTGACGTTCGGCGTCGACGCGGACGCGTCCACCTGGGCGGCCGACGACGCGTCCGAGCACCAGCGCGAGAAGGCCGCCGACCTTCTCGACAAGATCGCAGACGATGAGGACGGCAAGCTCACGGAGGACGAGCGCAAGCTGCTCGACGACGTCACGGCCGCCGACCTCGCCCGCGCCGCCGAGAGCGACGGCATCGACCTCGACCGCTGGGCCGACCTGTCGGACAACGAGCTCACGAACCTGCTCACGGACGCCTACGAGGGTCGCTTCGACGACATCGAGACGGACACCGGGGACAGCACCGAGCTGTTCGCCCGCCACACGTACACGATCGTGGGCGAGGTCATCGACCCCACGAGCGTGGCGGCAAAGAACGGCTCCGCATCGTTTCGCTCCACGGGCTCCAAGTACTCGTTCTTCGTGACGGACGACGCCGCCACGGCAGAGGCCTACTCCGTGGTCTACCTGCGCGTCGCCGGAACGGATGGCCTCAGCTGCTTCTCGGACGAGTACGAGCGGCGCGTGGCGGCCGTCAAGGACGAGGCCGAGGCCATCAAGGCGCAGCGCGAGGACGCGCGCGAGCAGCAGATCGCCCGCGACGGCAACGCGAGGATCGACGACGCCGAGGCAAGCGCCAACGAGCAGTTCGACAAGGTGGAGGACCAGCTCGCCGAGGCGCAGGCCGCCATCGATGACGCCATGGCCCAGATCGAGACCGGCCGCGAGCAGCTCGCGAGCCAGAAGGCCAGCGCCCTCGACGCGCTCGCCGCCGCCCAGGGCCAGATCAACGCCGGCCGCGCCCAGCTCGCCGACCCCGCCACGCGCGACGCGGCGGTGGCCCAGGCACACCAGGCCGCGGACGAGGCACTCGAGGCCAACGAGCAGTACCAGGCGGGCAAGCAGGCGCTCGACACCCTTACGCAAGCGCGAGACGCCTATGACGCCCTCGCGCAGGCAAAGGCGTCCCTCGAGGCCCAGATAGCCCAGCTCGAGGAGAGCGGCCAGGACGCCACCCAGGCAAAGGCGCAGCTCAACGCCGTCACCGCGCAGATGGCGGCCCTCGAGGCCCAGCAGGGCGTGAAGCCCGAGCAGCTCCCCGCCCTCATCGAGCAGGCGCAGGCGCAGCTCGACGCCGCGAGGCAGTCAGCCCACGACAGCGCCGACAAGGCCGTGGACGAGCAGCTCGCCGGCATGTCCTCCCAGCTCGACGAGGCCCAGGCCACGCTGAACGACCAGCGCGCCCAGGCCCTTCGGATGCTCGACGAGGCAGCCGCCCAGCTCGCGGACGCCCAGGCGCAGGCAGACGAGGGCCAGGCCACGCTCGACGACAGTCGCGCCGAGTACGAGGACGCCAAGGCAGACGCCCTCGCCAAGATCGCCGACGCGCGCGCCAAGCTCGCGAGCGTGGGCAGTGCCACGTGGTACGTCCAGGACCGCTCGGCCATCTCGAGCTTTGCCTCCATCGACACGGACGCCAGCTGCATCGAGACGATTGGCGTGGCGTTCCCCGCCATCTTCCTCACGGTGGCCATCCTCGTCTCCCTCACCACGGCGGCGCGCATGGTCGAGGAGGAGCGCGGGCTCATCGGCCTGTACAAGGCGCTCGGGTACCCCCGCGGCCAGATTATGGGCAAGTACGTCCTCTACACGACGGGTGCCGCTGTCGTGGGCGGCATCGTGGGCTCCGTGCTGGGGTTTGTCGCCCTGCCGGAGTTCCTGTTCACGTTCTTCCGCCTCATGTACACGTTCCCGGAGTTCTCGCTGCACTTCTCGGCCGGCCTGTGCGCGCTGGCCTGCGGGATGTTCGTTGCGGGAATCGGGCTGGCAACCGCCCTCACCGTGCGCCGCGAGCTTGCCGAGCAGCCCGCCCAGCTCATGCGGCCCCGTGCGCCCAAGGCCGGCAAGCGCATCCTGCTCGAGCGCGTGCGGCCCGTGTGGAACCGCCTGTCGTTCCTCAACAAGGTCACGGCACGCAACCTCTTCCGCTACAAGGGGCGCCTGGCCATGACGGTCTTTGGCGTGGCCGGCTGCTGCGCGCTCATGATTGCGGGCTTTGCCATCAACGACACCGTCCAGGCGCTCTCCGCCAACCAGTACGGCGCAGACGGTCGCGCGGGCATCTACGCCTATGACGTGCTCGCAGCCACGCAACCCGACGACCTCGAGTCCGCCGCGGGCAGCCTCACGGCAGACACGCGCGTCCGCGACTACACGACGATCCGCACGGAGAACGTGAGCGCCGACTTTGGCGACGCGCTCGAGACCGTCCAGCTCGTCGTCGTACCCGACGGCTTCTCGCTTGACGGCTACATCGACCTGCGTGGCGAAGACGGCAGCCACCTGTCGCTCGCCGACGCCACGGCAGACGGTGGGGTCCTCATCACGAAGAGCCTCGCGAACGTCACGGGCCTCGCCGCGGGCGACGACGTCTCGCTGCAGGACACGTCGCTCAACCGTGGAGAGGCCAAGGTGGACGCCGTCGTCATGAACTACCTCGGCGATGCCATCTACATGTCCCAGTCCACCTACGAGGCCACGTTTGGCGAGAGGCTCGAGGCAAACGCGCTGCTCGCCCACCTCAACGGCACGACGGACGAAAAGATCGCCTACGCCGACGAGCTCGCGAGCGACACGACGTTCCTCTCGGTCGTGAGCACGCCCAAGGCCGTCCGCGACTTCTCGAACGTGTTTATGCTCATCAGCTGCGTGACGGTACTGCTCACGGTGCTCGCCGCCGGTCTGTCGTTCGTCGTGCTGCTCACGCTGTCCGCAACGAACGTCTCCGAGCGCGAGCGCGAGCTTGCCACGATCAAGGTGTTGGGCTTCCGCAAGCGCGAGACGCGCACCTACATCAACAAGGAGATGCTCATCCTGGCGCTCATCGGCACGCTCGCGGGCATTCCGCTGGGCATCGCCCTCTCGCATGCCCTGACGTACGTGCTCAACATGCCGTCGATGTACTTTGCCGTGGAGATCGCGCCCACGAGCATCCTCGCCTCGTGCGGGCTGTCGCTTCTGTTCGCCCTCATCGTCTGCATCATCTCCAGGCGCTCGATCGACCGCATCGACATGGTGGGCGCGCTCAAGTCCGCTGAGTAACCGTCCCAGGGCGCCGACGAGGCCTTTCGAAAACGTCCTCGCCGCGAAGGACGCGGCTGCGGATTGTTTTCTCCAGGCCCCGCCGGCGCCCCTCGTATGCGCTTGCAGCGGACTTGGGTGCGGTCGTGCGCCGCGGGCGTCTCGCTGGCTTGGGTAGAATGGGAGCTTAGCGGAGACGAGGAGACGCGCATGGATAACCCGTTCAAGAGGGGCTCGGGCAAGGCGGCCCAGACCGGCGGACGCAGGCACGCACGGATTGAGGAGGACGGCGCCGACGTGAGGACCAGGCGTGGGCGCGACGCTCGCCGTCCTCGCCCCTCTCGTCAGGAGCGGACGCGTCGCGCCAAGAGGCCAAGCCGTCTCGCCATGCTTGTCGGGAACTGGTGGAACCGCCTCATCGGCGCCGTGTACTCCGGGTCGCTCTCGAGCCAGACGGAGCAGTACGCCGCCCACAACACCACGCGCGACTACATCTGGAACTCCGTGGGACTCGGCGCCTGGGGCGTCGTGTTCCCCGTGCTCTCGATCGTGACCACGCAGCTCGTGGGCGTCGAGCAGGCCGGCCGCTTCTCCATGGCGTTCGTGACGGGCACGCTGCTTCTGTTCATCGCCAACTACGGCGTGCGCACGTTTCAGGTCTCCGACATCGCCGAGAAGCACTCGTTTGCCGACTACCAGGCAAACCGCGTGATTACGTGCATCGTCATGATGTTCGTGGGCATCCTGTACTGCCAGCTTCGCGGCTACGACCCGCAGATGTTCACGCTGTGCATGGGCATGTTCGTCTACCGCGCCATCGACGGCCTCGCCGACGTCTACGAGGGACGCCTCCAGCAGATGGACAAGCTCTACCTCGCCGGCATCTCGCAGGCCATTCGCTCGGCGGCCGTCATCATCGCCTACAGCGTCCTCATCCTCATCACGAAGAGTATCGGCACGGCGGGCATTGCCATGGCCGTGGCCTCCGTCGCCTCGTTCGTGCTGCTCACGCTGCCGCTCACGTACTTTGAGACGCCCAAGAGCGCCAAGCTCTCCATCGCGAGCATCAAAGACCTGTTCGTGCAGTGCTTCCCGCTGTTCGTGGCGCTGTTCCTGTACAACCTCATCGACAACATGCCCAAGTTCTCCATGGAGGGCGTGCTGTCCTACGACAACCAGCTGTACTTCAACGCGCTGTTCTCGCCCGCGCACATCATCATCATGGTGATTGGCTTCATCTACAAGCCGCAGCTCATGCGCCTGGCAGAGATCTGGGCAGACCCGAAGCGCCGCGGCCGATTCGACCTCATCGTGCTGGCGGTCCTTGCCATCATCGTGGCGCTCACGTTTGGCGTTGCGGCGTTCATGGGCACGATCGGCATCCCCATCATGAGCTTCCTGTACGGTGTGGACTTCGAGCAGTTCCGCGGCTTGGCCTACGTCATGGTGGCCACGGGCGGCGTCTGCGCGGCCATCGACTTCCTGTACCAGATCATCACGGTGCTGCGCCGCCAGAAGGCCGTCACGCGCGTCTACCTGCTGACGCTGGGCTTCTCGCTGTTCGTGCCGCCGCTGCTCATTGGGTTCACGGGGCTTCCCGGCGCCGTGCTCGGCTACCTCATCGTCATGTGCATCCTGCTCGTGCTGCTCGTGACCGAGTATCTCTCGATCCACGCCGAGCTCTCAGAGACGCTCAAGAGCTATCACAGGGGCACCGCCGAGGTCGAGGAGTAGCGGCGCGCCTCTGGTCGCAAGAACACGAGCGCCTGGCTCCCCTAGCGGGGCGCCAGGCGCTCGTTTTTGCGTTGCTGGCAGTTTTTGCCCTCGAGAGTGCGCTATAGAGCCGCCATTGCCCCGCGCAGACGGCAATTTGCCCGCCATAACCTCCCGAGCGCGGCAAAAGGGGCCGCCAGTTGCTATTAACGGACAGCTTTCGTCCTCCTCCGAGCCGCTCCGCCGCACACTCGAAGCCCAAAACTGCCATAAAACGACGCTCGAACATGAAAAACGGGCACCCCGCTGCGGTGGGGCGGCCCGGGATTGTCTCTGGGGACGTGCAGCGCTAGCGGCGCTTGGCGGTGACGCCCAGGGCTGCCGTCACAGCTCCGGCGGCACCGAACAGGCCGACGATGGCCAGAGCGTTGTCGCCCGTCTGGGGAAGGGCCTTCTTGGCGGCCTTGGCCGGCTTCTTGGCATCGGAAGCGGGCGCGTCGGCGGCGTCACTGGGCGTGGTGGCCGGCATGGTCGGGGCCGTGGGCGTCGTCGGCTCGGCGGGTGCGCTCGGCGTGGCAGGCTGCTCGGGCCCGGCGATGACGAGCGTCGCGTTGCCCACGACCTCGTTGTTGTAGCCGTCGCCGTCGTACATGAAGCTGATGGAGTACGTACCGGCCTTGCCGTCCTGCAGGCCGCGAAGCTGCGTGCCCAGCATGACCTTGAAGCCATAGGCGTTCATGACGGACTCGCCGTTGACCTCGGCCTTCTTGACGAGCTTCTCCTTGATGAGCGCAATGAGCTTGTCGGTGGAGAGGCCCTTGACGTCGCTCGGGGCAACCGTGGCAGAGTCCGCGAACTCGAAGGCGCCGCCCTTGGCAAGCGTCACGCTGAACGTCACCCTTGCAGGCGTCTCGACGACCCACTTCTGGGCAGCCGCGTCGTACGTGAACGTGGCCGTGAGGCTGGAGGCGCCGGCGTCATAGGCAACCTTGGCCTGCGCCACGGGAGGCACGAGGGGCTTGTAGTAGGCGTCGATGGCAGCCGGGTTGATCGTCACGTCCGTGTACCAGGCATCGTCCGCGCCCTTGCGCGCGGCGCCAACGGAGAAGGAGCCCGCGGGAAGCGCATTCGGCTCGTTCGTGACGCCCTGGCCCATGACCGTCAGCAGCACGCCGCCCCGCGCGGCGGCCACATACGCGTCCGCGAGCTTAGGCGCCGCAGCGGCGGACGAGTCGGTGACGGTGAGCTTGGCGGTGCCCACGAGATCCGAGCCGCCGTAGTAGAACGGGACGTCGTAGGTACCGGGAGTCTTGTTCGCAAGGGCGGCTGAGAAGTTGCCCAGGCCAGCCTCGATCATCCCGGTAATGTCACGGCCGCCCTTGGTTGCCGATACAAGCATGAGGCTCTTGAGCTGGTTCTTGAGCTGATAGAAGTTGCCGCTCTTGAGCTGGCTCGCGTTAACGGTGACGTCCTTGAGAACCACCTGTGGACCGCTGGCCTCCTGCGTGGCCACGATGGCGTTACCCACGGCAGCCTCCTCGGCCAGGGCCACGGCGGGCAGGGCCATGGGCGCAACCACGAGGGCAGTCGACGCAACGGCTACAAGCACATGCTTGAACTTCATTGCAATGCTCCTTCTGTATCCATATCCACTAATTCACGCGCACGAACTAGATACTAGGAAGCCCGCAACAAGCCCCCGTCACGCCTTCGTAAGGGGAGCGTCACAAATGAAGGGATATCCGGCAAACGGCACACGAGCAAAAAACTGCAAAAACCAGTAGAGGTTTGTGCGGTAGACAGACCCGATGGCCACGAAAAAGCGAATCTTTTCGCCCCGCAGCCCGTCAGAAGGCAAGAAAAGCCTTTCCAGCAGGCCCAAAACAACCCGCTACCGGGCCCGCCGCATGCCCCGAGCGCACAAACCTCAGCTCTATTTTGCAGAAAGCGCCGCGCGAACTCTCAACACGCAAAAAGGGAGGGCCCGGCAAGCGCCGGGCCCTCCCCTGTCGCACGTCTGCGCCCTTACGCCTACAGCGGACGGATGCTGACCTCCTTGAGCTGCTTGGCAGAGACCTCGCCAGGCGCGTCGCTCATGAGGTCCGAGCCGCTCGAGGTCTTCGGGAACGCCATGACCTCGCGGATGGAGTCGGAGCCGGTGAGCAGCATGCACACGCGGTCGAGGCCCAGGGCAAAGCCGCCCATGGGAGGCGCGCCGAACTCGAGCGCCTCCATGACGAAGCCAAACTGCTCGCGGGCGCGCTCGGGCGTGAAGCCGAGGAGCTCGAGCATGGCCTCCTGCATGGCGGCGTCGTGGATGCGCATGCCGCCACCGCCGGCCTCGTAGCCGTCCATGACGAAGTCATACGTAAAGCTGCCGGCAGCCAGCGGGTCGGCCTTAATCTTCTCGACGTCGGACTCGGTGGGCAGCGTGAACGGCTGGTGCTCGGCCGCGTAGGCCTTGCGCTCCTCGTCCCAGTGGAACAGCGGGAAGTTGACGACCCACAGGAAGTCGTGGCCCTCGCGCTTGACATTGAGGGCGTCGGCCATGTGGCAGCGCATGCCGCCGAGGACCTCGTCGGAGGCAAGGCGCGGGCCGGCGGCGAACATCACGAGGTCGCCGGGCTCAACCTCGGCGCGCTCGCGAAGCGCAGCCATCTCCTCGTCGGAGAAGAACTTGACGATCGGGCTGTTGATGGAGCCGTCCTCGCGGAAGGCAATCCAGGCCAGGCCCTTGGCGCCAAACGTCTTGGCGACGTCCTCGAGCTTGTCGATCTGGGCGCGCGGCCAGGTGCCGGCACCCTTGGCGTTGATGCACTTGACGACGGAGCCCTCGGCGTTCGCGGCGCTCGAGAACACCTTGAACTTGGAGTTCACGAAGATGTCCGTGACGTCCTTGAGCGTCATACCGTAGCGGGTGTCGGGCTTGTCGATGCCATAGGTGTCCATGGCGTCCCAGTACTGCATGCGGCGCAGCGGCGTGGGCAGCTCGACGCCCATCTTGGCGAAGGCGTCGCGCAGCACGTCCTCGAGCGCGTCCATGACGTCGTCCTGGTCCACGAAGCTCATCTCGATGTCCACCTGCGTGAACTCGGGCTGGCGGTCGGCGCGCAGGTCCTCGTCGCGGAAGCACTTGGCCACCTGGTAGTAGCGCTCGACGCCACCCACCATGAGCAGCTGCTTGAGCAGCTGCGGGCTCTGCGGCAGCGCGTAGAAGTGGCCCGGCTGGATGCGGCACGGCACGAGGAAGTCACGCGCGCCCTCCGGCGTGGACTTGAACAGGCTGGGCGTCTCGACCTCCATGAAGGCGCGCTTGTGAAGCGCCTCGCGGATGGCGAACGTGAAGTCGGAACGGAGCTTGAGGTTGGCCATCATCTCGGGCCTGCGGATGTCGAGGTAGCGGTAGCGCAGGCGCGTGTCCTCGGACGTGTCGATGCCGTCCTCGATCTGGAACGGCGGCGTCTTGGAGCGGTTGAGCACCTCGATGGTGTCGACGCAGACCTCGACCTCGCCGGTGGGGAGCTTGGGGTTGATCGTCTCCTCGTCGCGGCCGCGAACGACGCCGTGGACGCGGATGGGCCACTCGGTGCGGATGACCTCGGCGGCGTGGAACGCCGTGCCGCCGGAGTGCTCGGGGTCGAACGTGCACTGCGTCATGCCGGAGCGGTCGCGAAGGTCAACGAAGATGAGGCCGCCGTGGTCGCGGCGACGCCACACCCAGCCCGTGAGCGAGACCTCCTCGCCGATGTTCTCGCGGCGCAGCTCGCCGGCCGTGCGCGTGTGCATGGAGTGCTCGTGCATGGCCTCGGTCTCGGCGGCGAAGGCGCTGGCGGCCTGGGCCTCGACGGCGGGGGTGGTGCTGGTGTCTTGCATGCGATTCCTCTCGTCTGTGCCATCCCGTGTCGGGGCGGATGGCAAGCCATCAGACGGCGAACGGCCCCGTAGACAGCGTGAGCGTTCGCGCAACGTCACATGATAGCGCAGCCACCGCGCCCAAGGATTACCGGACGGTTTCCCCTGCCCCGCCACGGTGACAGTTTGGCCCCGTCCCCACGTGTCACCGTAACAGTTGGGGACGGGGTCAAACTGTCACCATCGTCGCGTGCTACCCTGCGAGGGGATGAATACGAGCAAGGGGGCCCACATGTCAGACGAGAATCGCGAGAAGCGCACGGCCGAGAAGATTAGGACGGCCGAAGCCGAAGCCAGCGCCTACGTCATCGACCGTCGCCGCTGGTACCACGCCCACCCCGAGGTCGCCTACGAGGAGCGCGCCACCACCGCCCAGATCTGCGCGGACCTGGACGCCCTCGGTATCCCCCACGAGCGCCCCACGGCCACCGGCGTCGTCGCCACGATTCGCGGCCGCGCGGCCGGCGCCTACGGCCAGGACGGCTCCCCGCGCCGTCGCCTCATGCTGCGTGCCGACATCGACGCCCTGCCCGTGACCGAGGAGACCGGCGAGCCGTTCTGCTCCATCAACGAGGGTCGCATGCACGCCTGCGGCCACGACTGCCACATTGCCATGCTGCTTGGGGCCGCACGCCTGCTCGCGAGCATGACCGACGAGCTCGCGGGCGAGGTCCGCCTCGTTTTCCAGCCGGCCGAGGAGGGCGGCAACGGCTCCAAGACGATGATCGAGGCGGGCGTGCTCGAGGGCGTGGACGGCGTGTACGGCATGCACATCTGGAGCGACGTGCCCGCGGGCAAGGTGTCGGTCGAGGCGGGTCCGCGCATGGCCGCCACCGACTGGTGGCGCATCGACGTCACCGGCCGCAGCGCCCACGGCGCCATGCCCAACCAAGGCGCCGACGCCGTTCTGGCAGGAGCTGCCATCGTGGAGAGCCTGCAGGCCATCGTGAGCCGCAACATGAGCCCGTTCGAGCCCGCCGTGGTGACGGTGGGCCAGTTCCACGGCGGCACGGCGCGCAACGTCATGGCCGGCCGCGCCTGGATGGAGGGCACCGTGCGCACCTTCCACGAGGAGGCCCACGAGCGCATCCCCAAGCTCATGGAGCGCATGGCCAGCGAGGTGGCCGCGGCCTTTGGCTGCACGGCCAAGCTCACCTACGAGGTGGCCCACTCAACCGTCGTCAACACGCCCGAGGCAAGCGAGCGCGCGGCACGCGCTGCCCGCGAGGTCCTGGGCGAGGGCTCCATCGTGCGCTACCAGGGCTCCATGCCCGGCGAGGACTTCTCGGAGTACCTGCGCCGCCGCCCCGGCGTGTTCGTGTTCCTCGGCAGCGGCACGGCCGACCCCACGGGCCGCGTGTGGCCGCAGCACTCCAGCCACTACGACCCCGACGAGTCTGTCCTCGTCCGCGGCTCCATGCTCGCCGCCCAGTACGCCGTGGACTTCCTCGCCGAGTAGCGCCCCACCGCTCCGCCCAAGCCCTATGCTTGAGAAAACCTCAAGGAGGGGGCACAAATGGACGATGAGAGCGCAGCCAAGCTGCTCGTCTACATAGACGCGCTGCTCGAGGACCCAGACCACGCGGAGCTCGACGCAAGCGAGCTTCCGGACAACCTCCGCCAGCTGGGAGAGCGCCTCTCCTACCTGGGCTCGTGCGTCCAGGAGGGCCGCGTCTTTGCCGAGGACCTCGCCCGCGGCAACCTCGATGCCATAAGCTCGCAGTACGCCAACCACGACAACCCCCTCATCCCCAGCCTCGAGGACGTGCGCAAGAGCCTCGCACAGTTCCTGTCCCTGGGCACGAGCTTCGTCGAGGCAGACAAGGCCGCCCAGCTCGAGGGCCAGGGCGAGTACATCGCCATGCTCAACCGCATGATCGGCGAGGTCCAGCGCCGCCACACCGAGCTCGAGCACAGCGCCAACACCGACCCGCTCACCGGCGTGGGCAACCGCAGGCTCTACGAGCGCGCCATGGAGGCCCTGTGGGAGAAGGGCGAGCCGTTCACGGTGGCCTTCGTCGACATCGACCAGCTCAAGCGCTGCAACGACCACTTTGGCCACGAGGAGGGCAACCGCTACATCCTGCAGACGAGCCTCATGCTCAAGCTGCGCCGCAAGCGGGGCGAGGAGCTCTTTCGCATCGGCGGCGACGAGTTCGTCTACGTGTCCGAGACGGACTCCGAGCACGAGCTTGCCAAGCGGCTCGAGCAGTGCCGCGAGCAGCTCATCGCGCAGTCGCGCCAGGAGGGGCGCATGGTCCACTCGTTCAGCTACGGGTGCTCGCACGTCGACCCCAAGGCCGGCGACGACAGCCACCAGATGGTCACGGACGCCGACAAGAAGATGTACCGCTACAAGCTCACGCATCGCGTCGCCCCCAGCCAGGGCGAGGCCGCCGAGGACAAGCCGGGCATCGACATCGACGAGCGCATCTTCGAGGCGCTCGCCATGGCCTCGCCGGGCCGCTACTTCTTCGTGTGCGACATCGACAACGATGAGTCGCTGTGGTCGAGCAACGTCATCCGCGACTTCAATTTGCCCAGCTCCCACATGAGCCATGCCGGCGACATCTGGCTCGGGCGCATCCACCCAGACGACCGCCAGGGCTACGAGGACGAGATATCGCGCCTGCTCGCCGGAAAGACCCACCACCACGCCATGCGGTACCGCGCGCTCGACGCCCGTGGCCAGTACGTCATCTGCGAGTGCCGCGGCTACAGGCTCGACGCCGAGGAGGGCAAGCCGGCGCTGTTCGTGGGCACCATCGTGAACCGCAGCATCGCCGAGAACATCGACCCGGCCACGGGGCTCGGCGACATCCACGGCCTCGTCATCTCCGTCGGCAGGGCCCGGCACCTGCAGCGCCCCACGGGCATCATCGGCATCAAGGTCGTGGGCCTCTCGCAGATAAACGCCACGCACGACTACGAGACGGGAGACCAGGTGCTCGCCGCGATCACCGAGCGCATCGTGTCGGCCACCCGCGGGCGCATGACGGCGTTTCGCTCGCGCGGCACGCAGTTCGTCCTCATCGGCAAGGACCTGAGCGAGCAGGACACCTGGGAGCTCTACCACCTCGTGAGAAACGTCATGAAAGCGCCGTTCAACATCGGCGGGGAGACGTTCACGCTGGAGTCCGGCGTGGCCTGGGTGCACTACGACGAGGTGTCCTCGCAGCCCTTCTCCATCCTGTCTGACCTGAGCCGCCGCGTGCGCTCGTCGCTCAGGGAGGGCGTGGCGGCCCTGCCCGCCCCCACGACGACGAGCGACGAGCACGTCAACTCGCTCACGGGCCTCAGGAGCGGCTCTGCCCTGCTCAGGCTCGCGAGCAGGCACAACGCCTCGGCACCCGCCGGCATCCACTGCCTCGTCTCCATAGACCTGGGCAACATGCGCCTGTTCAACGAGTGGTACGGCCACGACGCCGGCGACGCCCTGCTCGCCGAGGTGGGGCAGCTGCTCGCCAAGATCGAGGACGAGGGATCTGCACTCGCGGGCTACTGGGGCCAGGACGACTTCTGCCTCTACGCGCCGTTCGACCGCGTCCTCATCGACGACATCTACGGCCGCATGAGGCAGGTCGTGGCCAGGCGCGACGACTCGGTGGGCTTCTCGCCCTCGTTCGGCGTGCTGCCTCTCGACTACCACCACAAGGTCACGATCGACGACTACTCGAGGGCGATGTTCGCGAACAAGGAGTCGAAGGGCGACTTCAAGAACAGGATCTCGTTCTTCGAGCCGCTGAGCTACGAGCAGAAGAGCCAGGAGCACAGGCTGCTCTCGAGCTTCCAGTACGCCATCTCGGACGGCGGCATCTGCTTCGTCCTGCAGCCCCAGTGCGACCTCACGAGCGGCAAGGTCGTGGGCGCCGAGGCACTCGTGCGCTGGGCGAAGAAGAACGGCGAGCGCATCTCCCCGGCCGAGTTCATCCCCGTGCTCGAGAGGAACGGCTTCATCGTCACGCTCGACAAGCGCATCTGGACGCTCGTGGCCCGCTGGCTGCACGACGCCATCGAGCGCGGGCTCGTCCCCGTGCCCGTCTCGATCAACGTCTCGCGCGTCGACATCCTCGCGTTCGACGTGCCCGACTTCCTGGGGCGCCTGCTCACCGAGTTTGACCTGGCGCCGCGCCTTCTCGAGGTCGAGATAACCGAGACGGCCTACATGCAGGACCAGGGGATGATGAGCGAGGTCGTGGGGCGCCTGCGCGCCATGGGCATGACCGTCCTCATGGACGACTTTGGCACGGGCCACTCCTCACTGAGCATGCTCGGCGGCGTCAACGTGGACGTCATCAAGCTCGACAGCCAGTTCCTCCCCACGGCCGGCATGGCACAGGACCGCGTCGACAGGGACGAGAGCATCCTGGCCTCGATGGTGGGCATGGCCCACGCGCTCGACCTGCCCGTGATCGTCGAGGGCGTCGAGACGAGGGAGCAGGCGGGGCTCGTGGGAGACCTGGGCGCGCGCTACGTGCAGGGCTTCTGGTGCTACCGCCCCATGCCCACGCAGGAGTTCGAGGAGATCCTCGCAAGCCCCGACCTCGTGGACCTGGGCGGCCTCGTCTCGCCGAGCGAGCGCGGAGTGTATACCCCCCCCCGAGCAACTAAGGACTCGGGCAGGGCATAGGGGGCAGCTCGGCTAGCTGCGGATACGCTTGTGCCCGCGACGGGCAAGGATGCCGAGAAACGCCACGAGCCCGGCGGCGCCGGCCGCACTCACGGCAACGCCGGTGGCAAGCCAAGGGCGTCGCAGCGGAATCGTCGTGGTGCCGGCGCCCACGTGCAGAAGGCCGCCCCGCTCCCACGCGCCCTCGGTGGGCACGAAGTCGTCCTGCCAGGCAAGCGTGGTGTCCACGTCGTCCTCGTCCGCCGTGACGGTGAGGGCGTCCGTACCCCACTGGGCCGAGACGGGCACGAGCGTGCGCTCGGGCACGGCGGCTGGATCGAGCGACAGCGAGTCCGCGAGCAGCGCCGCGATGCCGGCGTCTCCCGTCACAGCCTCGAAGTAGGTGAGGTTGAGGCCCACGAACACGACGTTGCCGCCGCACACCGAGCCGTAGAAGCCAAGGCTTCTGCCCTCCTCGTCCACCGAGCCCCAGACGTCGTCGAGGCCGTTCAGGTAGACCGTCTGCCACTGCTCGTGGCCCGCGGGGAACAGCGAGCAGCTCAGCTGCCCCAGACGGGTCGTGAGCTCGGGAAAGCCACCATGAAACGTTATGGGCTGCGCGCTCACGCCAAGGAAGGACGTCGTGGCCGTGTGCTCGTCTGCGGGCATGCCGTCGGCCATGATGACCACGCGCGTACCCGCGCTCGCCAGGCCGCGCACGAGCTCCTCGGCGCTCGCCTGGTCTGAGTAGGTGAAGCCGTCGAGGTAGACCACCTTGTAGGCGGAGAGCTCGCTCACCGTGTAGTCATCGAGGGACGCGTCTGTGGTCTCCTCGACGCTTGGGAACTGCAGCGCGATCTGACCGGCGCCCGTGCCGATGGCGATGGCGTCGTAGCGCGACGTGACGCCGAATGTGCCGTCAACGTCGCGATGGTAGAGGCGGTAGTCGACGGCATCGTCCACGAGGGAATAGCCAGACTGGCCGGCGGCCGAGTCGATGCGCGTGACCACGTTTGCGCTCTGGTCCTGGACGAGCGAGGTGCGCACGATCACCGAGTCGCAGCCCAGCTCTAGGCTGCGGTCGAACAGGTAGCCAAAGCGGCCCTCCTCCAACGCACGGTCGAGCTGCTCGTAGTTCTTGGCCACGGCCGCGCGTGTGCTCGCACCCTCGGCGATGGCCACGGGATCCTCGAAGCCAGACGCGAGAAACGCGCTCTCGGCGTCCAGGCCACCCTCGTCGACGAGCGCCAGGCGCTGCTCCGTGACGGCGCGGGCCTGGTCGATGAGCGTCTCAGAGGCATGGCGCTCCAGGCGCTCGGAGGTCGATGCTCCGTTGTGCGCGCCACAGAGCAGCTGCCACGACGGAGCCGCGTCAACGGCCAGCAGCACGAGCGTGAACGCCAGCAGCGGGGTGCGCAGCGTTCTCCAGCGCAGCAGGCCCAAGAGAACCAGCGACAGGGCCACCGAGGCGAGCCCCAGCGACCCCGCGCGAGACAGGCACGTGAGCACGCCCACCGCCGGCTGGACCGTGGCCGCCGTGAGCGCCACGAGCACGGCCGCGGCCACGAAGGCCGGGCGTGCGGCGCGGCGCGAGCACAGGATGCCGAACACGACGAGCACGGAGGCGGCCGCTCCCAGGAAGATGCCGCCCTCAGATCCCAACCAGCCCTGCGAGGCAAGCGTGGCGCCCAGGCCCTGGACGTCCACCTGGACCATGTTGGCAAGGCCACCGCCGGCCGCGAAGGGAACGAGCCAGAAGCCGCAGGCCGCGCATCCCAGAAGGCACGCGAGGATGGCCTGCGCGCCGCGGGCCCAGCACCCCTGCGAGACGCCCCGGCACGCGACGTAGGCAAGCACGCCGATGCCCGTGAGCGAGGCCGCGCCCACGTCCGTGAGCACGAGCAGTGCGCTCGTCACGAACAGGGCAGCCAGGGAGCGCCTGCCGCCTCGCTCGAGGTGCGCGTCGAGTGCGGCCACGAGCCAGGGCAGAAGCGCGAGGCCAAGGCTTCGCGCGAGGTCGCCCTCGACGAACAGCGCCGTGAGATTGGCGGGGAGCAAAAACCACAGCGCACCGGCGCAGAGCGCCAGCCAGCGACGGCCGCGGCGCCAGCCCGCGCAGAGCCACCCCAGGGCGCCCACCAGGTAGACGAGGCCGCAGAAGACCACGAACCCCGAGGCGGCACCGCCCACTGCGGCCTCGCACGCGGCGACGGCATAGGCAAAGACGGGGCCGCAGAAGCGCAGGAGCTGGGCGCCGTTGTACCACAGCGGCTCCACGAGCGGCCACGCGTCGCCGCGCGACAGCCCGCCGAGCAGCGACTCGCCCGCGAACAGGTGCGAGAAGGTGTCAGCGCCGGAGCATGCCGTGCCGCTCGTGGCCGCGAGCCACATGACAAGCGCCGCGGCCGCCGCCTGGGCCAGGCACGCCAGCGCGAGCGCCCCGTGGCCCCGCCTCGCCGCGAAGCCGGCGTCAGATAGAGCCATTACGCGCGCTCCTCGTCGTCCGTCTCGGGACCGTAGGCCAGAAGGTAGCTGCGCGCCGGGGTCTCGGAGCCCTCGAACTCCACGAGCCGCGCGTCCATCCCGGCCGCCGCGGCGCGGACCTTCTCGCCCAGCACCTCGGTGAGGCTCTCGAGCGTGGGCACTATGGCGTCGAAGGGCTCGCACTCGTTGACCACACGGTTCTGGTAGGGCTCGAACACGGCCCCGATGGCGCGCTCGTATTCCGCGAACGGCTTGGGCTCGGTGGTGCCGGCCACGGCCACCTTGGCGCTGAACTGCCAGGTGTGGGGGTGAACCTCGCCGCGCTTGCCGTCAAAGCTCACGTAGTGGCTCGCGTTGAGATAGGTCTTGAAGCAGTAGGTGCGCCTCACCTCGTGTGCCATGGGGTCGTCTCCCTCGTCGTCGTTGTCGCCCTCACCGTTGATGCCCAGAAGCTCGGAGAGCCTCTGGGTGCCCAGGCGCTCGTTCGTCTCGCGCAGGCGTGCCGCGTCATGCTCGGCTGCCTCGGCGCGGTCGAGCAGGCGGTCGCCGCGCAGCCCCATGACCACGCACGCACCCACCATGAGCACGAGCGCGGAACCGATGGCCACGCCCAGCCCCACGCGGGCGCTCAGGTAGGCGTTCTGGTCGATGATGACGTGACGCGCCGTGAGCAGGCACAGCGACACCTTGGCGCCGCCCCGCTCCACGACCGTGCCCGACGCGATGAAGTCGCGTCCGTCCACCTGGATGAGCGCGTGGGAGACGCCGTTCTCGGAGAGGTTGGAGACGAAGCTCCTTGCGGCGTCCGCGTCGTAGTAGGTCGAGTCCGAGAAGCCCCGGTAGCGGTTCGTGTCGTCCACGTCCTTCACGAAGACGAGCGAGCCGTCCTCGGCCACCGTCCAGTACTTGGACGACGACGGGCCGATGGCGCCGAGAAGCGCCTCGACGTCATCGTCGCTGCCGCGCGAGAGCTGCTCAGCCACGACGCGCACGTAGTCGTCCTGCTGATTGGCGAACGTCTCGATGAGGCCGTCCTCGTAGTGGGAAAGCTGCCAGTAGCAGAAGGCCGCGAGCGCCACCGCCACGATGCAGGCGGCGGCCGTCACGACGCCGGTGCGAAGGCTCTGGAGCCTGCCGGCGCCGATGCTAGTCTTGGTCACGGGTTGGTTCCTCCTCGGGATAGTTCACCAGGTCGCGCAGGCGCGCCACGACGCCCGTCGTGCGCGAGAAGTCCGAGCGCACGACGCTCGCGAAGGCGCCGCGCTCCTCCGAAAGGGTCCGCGTCTTCCAGGCCCCCGACGTGCCGATGCTGTTGATGACGCCAGCCAGGCGGATGAAGAAGACCACGAAGTTGAACGCCGGGAGCAGCGGGACCACCCACCACAGGCCGAGCGCGTAGCGGCGCAGGCGCGGCAGCCGGCGCAGAAACGACGCCACGGCCAGCAGGTAGAGGAAGCCGCAGACGACGTAGAGCACGTAGATCGCCGCCATGGCGCCGAGCACCACCGTGCCCGAGTAGCCCACGGCCAGAAGGCAGATGAGCGCCACGTACCAGATCATGCGCGGGAAGGCGAAGGTGTGGTCGTACAGCAGCGTGCTCACGTTGACGTCGGTGAGCGCGTGGCGCAGCGAGAGGCGCTCTCCCCCAAACTGGTGGGCCACCTCAAGGCTGCCGCGCTGCCAGCGCTGGCGCTGCGTGTAGAGCTTGTCGACGCCCTCGATGGGGTCCACGAAGAAGATGGCGTCCTCGCACACGTGCAGGCGCTGGCGCTGGTTGTAGCGCATCTGGAACGTGATCTGGGTGTCCTCGCAGATGGTGTCTGCGTTGTAGAGCCACGACGTGAGGATGGCACTGCTCCGGAAGGCCGTGAACGCGCCCGAGAGTGTGTAGACGCGGTCCACCTCGCTGGCGTAGTTTCGCCCGGCGAGAAACGCCTGCGCGTACTCCATGAACTCCAGGCGGCGCAGCAGCCGCGAGGGGCCGGACTTGTAGGCCTCCACGAGGTCGGGCTCGACCATGATGGCGCCCGTGGCCACGTTCACGGACGGATCCGCCTCGAAGCGGCGCACGAGGTTGGCGAGCGCCTCGCGCTCGAGCACGCCGTCGGAGTCCACGTGCACAATGTACTTGCCCTGGCTGTTGTACAGGGCGAGGTTGAGCGCGTTGGACTTGCCCTGGGCGGCGTCGAGCCACTGCATGGCAAGCTCGGGATGGGCCGCCTGGCAGCGCGAGAAGGCCGCGAACGAGTCGTCCGAGCTCGCGTTGTTCACGAGGAACACGTTGATCTTATCGGCGGGATAGGTGCCGTTCGCAATCGAGTCCACGCAGGCCTCGAGCGTGTCGGCCGAGTTGTAGACCGGCACGATGACCGTGACGTCGGGGAAGATGATGGGGTCGGCCGGGCGGCGTGCCTCTCGCACGCGGCGGCGCACGAGCAGGGCCACGCTGCCGATGGCGGGCACGATCTCCATGATGAGCGGGATGATGATCCAGGCCGCCCAGAAGATGAAGCTCGAGGCGAGGCGGACCAGCACGCTACTCACCGCGCTCATAGGAGAACCTCCCCACCCTCATGCGCACGACCTGCGGCTTGGTGAAGACGTAGAAGTACAGCCACACCGTGAGCGCATAGAAGACGAGGCGCCCCACGAGCGAGTGGGCCACGTAGTAGACGCCCGGGCCCATGAAGTGGATGAGCTCGCAGATGAGGACGATGCGGATGGCGTTGGCGAGCAGGATGAACAGCGTGCCCGCGATGCCCACGATCACGCGCTCGCTCCTGTTGTAGACCTGGAAGAACGACAGCAGCGAGACGAAGGCCATGATCTCGATGATGCCCGAGCACTCGAAGTCGATCTTGAGCGTGATGGGACCCTCCGCCGAGTCAACGAACAGCACGCCGTAGCGGAAGAACGCTTCGAACGTGTGCGTGAGGCTGCCCACGATGCCCGAGACGCCGGCCACCACCTGTGCGAGCGGCTGGGTAGCCCAGGGGCGCACGAAGATCATGAGCAGCACGAACAGTCCGAGCGACCCCACGGCAAAGCGCCAGAACGCCAGGTTGGCGCGCGAGAGCACATGCAGGACGTAGAGCCACACGAGCGCCGCGGCCGCGCCTATCGCATAGACCATGGACGCTCCCCTAGCGCCGCGTGCGACGACGGTGGGCGTAGGTGCCGCCCACGGCCGCCAGGCACAGGCCCACGCCCAGGACGGGCATCGTGGAGGTGCCGGCCGTGGTGACCCACTCCTGGCCGATGCGCCCGTACTGCGCCGAGAACTTCGTGATGCTGCTGGGGTCGATGGACGTGTCCTCCTTGGCCTGGCCCCTGTTGGCGTGCAGGTGCGCCGCGAGCGCGGGGATGTCGATGACGTACTCCATCTCGTCCTTGTCGGCACCAACGGTCACCATGGCGCGGCCGTAGATGACGTCGTCGTCCTTGAGGTCGTTGATGTTGGTGGAGGTGCCGTTCGTGGTGGTGGAGGCGAGGTAGAACTCGTAGGTGCCCGGCGCCAGGCCCGACGTCTGCGGGTTCCAGTTGATGTTGCCGCTGGCGTCCACCGCGATGAAGCGCGGCGTGAGCATGAGGTTCTCGTCGTCGTTGAGCTTGAGGGACACGGCGCTCGTGAACTCGCCGCCCGCCTCGCCAAGGTGCGCGGGCATGGAGGTCGCGACGTGGCCGTAGAGCTTGTCGGTGTCCGCGTACAGGGCGCCACGGGCGTCCACGACCGTCTCGGACGTGCCGGAACCGGCGTACTGGATCGTCGTATGGGGGTAGTAGTCCCAGTCGTCGTACTTGCCGTCGTAGGTGATGCCGTTGAACGTGTGGTCGCCGTCATCTGTGGGGTGGAGGTTGGCGACATTCGTGATGATGGGATCTACCTGGTAGAAGCCGAGGCCGATGGTCTTGGAGTAGAAGCCGAGCGCCGAGGTGGGGATGGCTACCTCCCACTTGAAGGGCTTCTGGGCCCAGGCGGTGCTGTTGGCGGCGATGGAGGCGCCGTCGATGCCCCTGACCTCGCCCGGGGCGCTCCTCAGGTCGATGAGCGTCTGGTTGCCCAGATCGGTCGTGATGGCGAACTGGCCGTTGCCACTGGGGCCGGCACCCGTCATGGAGCGCGGGTTGTCGTCATCGGACTCGAGGTAGAGGTAGACCCAGTCGCCGTCCCAGACCATGGCCATCTTGTTGACATGGCCCCAGCCAACGGTGGCGTCGGTGTCCACCTTGGCAACGCCATCCCAGTCGGAAAAGTCACCGTCGATGGTGATGCCGGTGTAGGCGGCGCCGGTGTTGGAGCCGTCGGTGTCGGGGGTCTCGGGCGTTGCGGGGGCGTCGGTGCCGGAGTTGTCACCGGCGTCGGGGGTCGAGGGCGTCTCGGGAGTGTCGGGCGTCTCGGGCGTTGTCGGGGTCTCGGGCTCGGTGGAGGCGCCGCCCATCTCGGCGCTCGTCTTGGTGGAGCCGCAGTACGAGGCCGAGAACGACTTGCCGCCAAAGTAGCTGGCGGGCACGGTCACCGTAATCGTGTTGCCATCGATGGAGGTCGAGGCACCCGGGATGTCCTGCCAGTAGCCACCCTTGACCTCGGAGCAGTTCCAGGTGAGGATGAGCGCGTTCGCATTGCCCTGGGTGCCGTCGTCATAGGAGATGGCGATGGTGTTGTTGCTGCCACCAACCGAGAAGACCGAATCCGAGGCGTTGATGGTGAAGACGTAGCTCGAGCCGTCACAGGTGGCGTCCCAGCTCGAGACGGTGGCGTTGGACGAGGCCATGGCGATGGCCTCGCGGGTGATGTAGGGAACCGGCGTCAGGCCCAGCGTGAGCGCCATGGCGACGACGGCACCCCTGCGGGCGAACACGTGCAGACGATCTTTGTTCAAACGAGACATGCCTGGCCTTTCACCGCATGTAGTAAGCGTCCAAAAGAATAACTATAGGCCCCCAGCTCGCTTTTGCATATAGTTCGACAAGCCTGAATACGGGCTTTGAGCAGTGGCCTGGCGCGATAAACGCCGAGTGCTGCAAATCAGACACTTTGACCCCCGTTTGGACCCGATACCTGTCTGAATTGCAGCGCTCGCGAGCGACGTCTATTTCCTAGGCGAGCAGCGCCAGGGCCTCCGACGGCGTGAGGGCCGGCACCACCGAGTGGCGGCGGAAGTCCTCGTCGTTCGTGACGATGTAGTCTGCCTTGGCGCGCTTGGCGGCGGCCATGATCAGGCAATCCTCGAAGTCCGGATGAACCCTCTGCAGCTTCTCCGCCATCCAGACGTCCGAGGCGTCGAGCGCCACGGGCGTTGCGCTCGCAACCATGCCCGACACACATCCCGAGGCAATGGAGCGCGCCGCCTCGGCATCGCCCTGGCTCAGATGGCCCAGAGCGTGCCGGGCCTTCCCCTTGAGGCCATTTGCCACGAGGTAGTAGACGTCCTTTGCGCTGCTCACCGAAAAGAGCAGGTCCACGGATCCCCTCTTTGCAAGGTCGAGAACCGCCCGCGATGACGGGGAGGTGGCCCGTCCCCCATCGAAGTTGTCGATCCACACGTTCGTGTCTACGAGGATCCTCGCGCTCATCGGTCACCACCGTCTTCTGGGTAGTAGCGCTCCATCAGGTAGTCCGCATAGATGTCCTTGTAGCTCTCGCCCTCATCGAACAGGGGCTCCCCTTGGGGAAGGCCGAGATGCTCGCAAAATCCATCGACTGCGGCGCGCGCATGGTCGAGCGCCGAGATGCCGGAGTCGCGCTCGCCGGCCCTTGGCTTCTCAGCTGCTGCAACCGCTGCCATTCCAGCCTCCCCTAGACGTGGCTATACGTAGGGCCTTTTAGCATGCGGAGCAAAAAGGGGCGCACCCGGATGGATGCGCCCCGCAGGCGAACGGTTCCCTACTCCTTCTCCTCGCCGGAGACGAGGCGCTGGTACATGGCGTCGTTTGCCGCAAGCTCGAAGGCGTCGTCGAGCGGCTCGAGCGTGCCGTCGCCGTACTTGCGCTCCAGCGCGCGTCCAATGAGATAGTCGGCCACGCCGGGATTCTTGGGCAGGAGCGGCCCGTGGATGTAGGTGCCCACGACGTTCTTGTACAGGCACCCCTCGTATCCCGTCTCGCCGTCGTTGCCGTGCCCGTGCACGACGCGCCCGAGCGGCTCCACGCCCTCGCCCAGGTGCGTGCGGCCGCCGTGGTTCTCGTAGCCCACGATGGGCTGCTCACAGATGCGGCTCTCGATGGCGATGTTGCCGATGAGACGCGGGCTGCCGCGGTCCGTGTACAGGTCGACGAGCGACAGGCCCTCGACCTCCTCGTCACCCATGAGGTAGGAGTGGCCAAGCAGCTGGTAGCCGCCGCAGACGGCGCCCAGCGCGCCACCGTCCTCCACATAGGCCGCGAGCTCGGCCCTCTCGGCAAGCAGGTGCTCGCACACGATGCGCTGCTCGCGGTCTGACCCGCCGCCGATGAAGACGATGTCCACATTGGCGAAGCTCGGACGGTCGTCGATGTGGACCTCCTGGACCTCGCAGCCGATGCCGCGCCACTCAAGGCGCTTCCTCAGCACGAGGATGTTGCCGCCGTCGCCATAGAGGTTCAGCAGCTCCGGATAGAGATGCGCGATGCGCAGGGTTCTCTCGCTCACAGGCGCTCCCCCATCTTCTCGAGCTCGGCCTTTGCCGGCCACAGCGCCGAGTAGTTCGTCAGCACGTACAGCGGCTCGTCGAGCGGCAGGCCAGCCACGGCGTCGAGCGCCTCGCGCACCGTGTGCGCCACGGGCGCGTTGATGCCCGCGTACTTCATGCGGACGCGCACGTCCTCGGCGCGGTGCCCGCCCGCAACGACCGCGAGGTCGCCCTCCTGGACGACACCGCCCTTCTTGGGTGCGCCCACGGCGAGTCGCTCGAAGTCCACGTCCCAGATCCAGGAGATGTCCTTGCCGTCGTTGTAGTTGTCGTTGATGACGAAGAACGCCGCCTTCTTGCGATCGTCCGCGAGCATGAGCGAGATGTTCTGGTTGAAGCCCGTGGGGTTCTTGGCGAGGTTGAGCACAACCTCTCGGCCGTCGACGCGGAAGCGCTGCAGACGGCCGTTCTCGGGGTGGTAGTCATCGACCGTGCGCTGGAAGTCCTGGGCGTCAACGCCTGCGAGGTGAGCGCCCACGAACGCCGCCATGAGGTTGTAGACCATGTACACGCCGCCAAAGCTCGCGCTGATGCGCACGGGCTCGGGAAGGTCAGCGCCGCTCACGGTGAAGCTCACGCCCGTGCGGCCCACCTCGACGCCCGTTGCCTGCCAGTCGAGCGAGGGGCGGCAGAAGTCACCCTTGGGACAGTGGAAGGCGCCCAGTTGGGCGTAGGCGCGGTAGTCGTACTCGAGCTCGGCGCCGCACACCTGGCAGAAGCGCGCCTCGGGCACGCGGTCTGCGGGCAGGCGCAGGTCCTCGCCGATGCCAAACGTCAGCACGCGCGTGCCAGCCTTGCGCGCGCGGTGCGCCACGCCCATGACGAGCGGGTCGTCTCCACAGGCCACGAGCGTGGTCTTAGGGCTCGCGGCCAGGGCGCTCGCAATGACGTCCTGCACGCGGTCTATCTCGCCAGCGCGGTCGAGCTGGTCTCGGAAGAGATTGAGAAGCACGAGGTAGCGAGGGCGCAGCTCGGGCAGGATGTTGATGGTCGACAGCTCGTCGGCCTCGATGACGGCCCAGTCTGCGGAGGCGCCGGGAAGCAGCGCTGCCGCGACACCGGGGGCCATGTTCGCGCCCGCGCGGTTGCACAGCACGCGAGCGCCGCTTGCCTCGACGGCACTCGCGAGCACGTTGTTCGTCGTGGTCTTGCCGTTCGTGCCGCACACGACGATGGCCCCTTGGCCCAGCTTGGGCGCCATGTCCGCGATGGCATGGGGATCGATGGCGAGGGCCACGCGCCCCGGCAGCTGCGAGGCGGAACGGCCCGCGAGGTGCAGGGCGCCTGCCGTGAGCCTGCCGGCGCCTCGGGCGATTGAGCTTCTCAGACCCACGAGCTACTCCTCCGGCTCGGCTTCGTCTTCCTCGTGCACGCCCTGCATGTGCTCGTACTCCTCGGGCGTGAGAACGTCCTCGATGCGCAGGTTGACGCCGCCCACCTCGAGGCCCGTCATGCCGGCGACCTGCTTCACGACGACCTTCTTGACGTCCTCGAACACCTGCGGGGCATAGGCGCCGTACTCGATGAGCACGGAGATGTTCACGCGCACCGAGCTGTCGGGCATGACCTCGACCGAGACGCCCTTCGTGGGGTCCGACGCGCCAAACGTCTCCTGAACGCGGTTGATGAAGCCGCCCTTCATGCCCAGGACGCCGGGGACGTCACGCACGGAGATGGCGACGATCTTCTCGATGACACCGTTGGAGAACGTGAGCGAGTCCTCGCTGTCGAGGTCCTCGTCGGCGTCCGAGTACATGAGGTCGCCGGAGTCGTTCGTCGCGAGAACGCCCGTGGAGTCCTCGGGGGCCTCGGTGGTGGCCGCCTGCTTGACGGCCTCGTCCTGCGTAGTTGCCTTCGTGCTCATGCTGGCTCCAATCCTCAAGGGGTGGTCCCTCCTAGCAGTGCATTTGCGCCCGCCGCGTGGCTAGCGGCGCTTCATGAGCTCGCGAACGAGGTTCACGAGCTTGGGGTCGCCGTCAGCGTACTGGCCGCACGCCACGCCAATGATGACGAGAACCGCGATGACGGCGGTCTTGAACAGGCCGATGGAAAACAGCAGCAGCGCCACGACGAGGCCACACACGCCACCGATGACCGCATGGCGGCTGTGCGGGAACGTCTTGGCAAACCATGCCGAGAAGCGCGCCCACGCCCCCGGCTGCGGGGTCGGCGACTGGGGCTGCTCCTGGGAGGCCTCCTTGTCCGCGGGCTCGGCACCCTGCTGGCTCTGGGGACGCGACGCCTGCGCGGCCTGTGCCGCGGGCGCCTGCTCTATGCGCGCCTGGACCTTCTCGCTTGCCATGGGCCTCACGCCTCCCTCTCGACGTTCATCGGGATCGTGATGTCTCCCGTGTCATCCGCTCCGCTTCCCTGGGCGGGGGCGTTCTCCTCGTCGCTCTCCTCGTCTTCCTCGAGCGTCACGAGCGAGGAGGCGTGCTGGGGCTCGAGGAACTCGACGTTCACGGCGCCGAGGTGCTCGCCCACCATGGCCGAGAGGCCCGCAACGAGCCCCTCGTGCAGCGTGGGCGCCTCGTCCGTGACGTCGATGGACTCGAACGGCGTCACCTTGACGTCGACGCGCACCACGCCCGAGCGCGAGGCGGAGACGTCGACGCTGCGGGCCTCGCCCACGCCAAGGGCCTCGACGATGTGGCCGGCCTGGGAGGCCACGGCGCTCTTCGTGACCGTGATGGCGCCGCCATCCACGTCCATGACTGAGATAGCGTCGCGGCGCTTGCGCGAGAGAAGCGAGCGCAGCAGCTCGAAGAAGAGCCATGCGGCCGTCATGCCGAGGCAGACCTCGACGGCCGTGACGTACCAGTCGTAACCCTCGAGCATCGCGATCTCATCGGGGAACAGGCCGAACCACGGCAGCGCGAGCGCCGCGAGGCAGGCGATGCCCGCCAGCGAGAACACGAACAGGATGAAGCGTCTGAAGCCGCCCATGAGACCTCTCCCCTCGGATAAAAAAGCGCCCCGGCCTGACGACCAGGGCGCGTTAGCACTAGGATACCCCGAATGCCGGACACGAACTCAAGCGACCGACACGGCGACGGCGAGTCTTACTCGTCCTCCTCCAGGGCGGCGACGACCTCGTCGGTCATCTCCATGGTGTGGTAGACGTTCTGCACGTCCTCGAGCTCCTCGAGGCGGTCGACGAGGCGCTGGACCTTCTTGGCGTCAGTGGCGGAGACCTGCGTCGGGGTGGTGGGGACCATGGTGAGCTCGGAGCCCTTGACCTCGATGCCCTGGGCCTCGAGACCCTTCTGGACCTCCTGCATCTTGTCGTAGGCCGTCCAGACGACCCACTCCTCGCCGGCGTCCTCGTAGTCGTCTCCGCCAGCCTCGGCGACGGCCATCATGAACTCGTCCTCGTCGACGGCGTTCTCCTTGTCGGCGACCTTCTTGTCGTCGGACTTGATGATCTTGTCGACGGCGATGGAGCCCTTGCGCTCGAACTGGAAGGCCACGGAGCCCGTGGTGCCCAGGGAGCCGCCGGAGTGCGTGAAGGCGGAGCGGACGTCAGCCGCGGTGCGGTTCTTGTTGTCGGTCAGGCAGTCGACGTAGACGGCGACGCCAGCGGGGCCGTAGCCCTCGTAGGTGACCTCGGAGTAGACGGCGGCATCGGCACCGGCGCCAAAGGCCTTGTCGATGGCGGCCTTGATGCGGTCCTTGGGCATGGAGGACATGCGGGCCTTGGCCACGGCCGCGGCGAGCGAGGCGTTGTTCTCGGGAAGCGGGTCGCCGCCGAGCTTGGCAGCAACGGTGATGTTACGAGAGAGCTTCGAGAACAGGGCAGAGCGCTTGGCGTCCTGCGCGCCCTTACGATGCTTGGTGGTTGCCCACTTGGAGTGTCCGGACATGCACGTCTCCTTACTTGCCGCAGCGCGCCCGTCCCTGTGGCCGACGCGCAATACTTCTAGCCTGCGCGAGCATACGCCAAAGCGGCACATGCGCGCAACTTGCTAATAGTAGCCCTTTTCTCGTGGTGGACGGCTGCAAGTGCCCAAAAGTGTCGAAGACTTTTGGGCCCGGCCGGAGCGTCTTGCGCCCTACTCCACGTGCCCCACCTGCGGGCGCTGGGTGCGCCTCGCGTACGCGAGCACCACGATGCCCGCGACGATCAGCGGCAGGCTCAGCAGCTGGCCCATCGTGATGGGGCCAAACAGGTAGCCGAGCTGCGCGTCCGGCACGCGCACGAACTCGATGAGGAAGCGAAACACGCCGTAGAGCACCAGAAACGTTCCCATGAACGTGCCCTGCGGGCGCGCCGGCCGCCTGCGGCTCATCCACAGCAGCACGGCGAAGATGACGAGGCCCTCGAGCACGGCCTCGTACAGCTGGCTGGGGTGGCGGGCGACGTTTCCGCCCGTCTCGAACACGACGCCCCAGGGAAGGTCCGTGGGCTTGCCCCACAGCTCGCCGTTCACGAAGTTCGCGCACCTGCCAAAGAACAGGCCGAGAGGGGCGCCGATCACGCCCAGGTCGCAGAAGCTCGCGATGGAGATGCCGCAGACGCGGCACATGGTGGCACCGCCCACAAGGGCCCCCACGAGGCCGCCGTGGAAGCTCATGCCGCCCTCGCCGAGCGCGAAGACCTTGATGGGGTTGGCCAGGTAGTAACCGTCACCGTAGAACACGACGTAGAAGAGGCGCGCCCCGATGATGATGCCCCAGGCGATGCCCACGACGACGTTCGTGACGTCCTCGGCGGAAAGGTCGAGGCCCCAGCGCCTGGCGACGCGATACACCACCACGCCCGCGAGGACAAATCCCGCGAGGTAGGCAAGGGCGTACCAGTGGACCTGGAGCGGGCCCAGGGTGAAGGCGATGGGATTGAGGCTGTGATAGAGCTCGTTGAGCATCGGGGTGCCCTTCTGGCCGCGGGCGGCCGTGGGTGTCGGTATATGACGGGGCCCGTCGCGCAGGACGGGCCCGGGTTAGTGCGTGAGGGTGTGGGCCGCGGCGGCGCCGCGCTGGCCCTGGTAGTGGCTCCCCAGGCCGGCCGAGCCATACGGTCGCTCCGCGGGGCTCGACATGCGCTCGAACGACATCTGGCCGATGCGCATGCCGGGGTGCAGCACGATGGGCAGCGTGGCGACGTTCGAGAGCTCGAGCGTGATCTCGCCGTCCCAGCCCGGGTCGACGTAGCCGGCCGTGGAGTGGATCATGAGGCCGAGACGGCCGAGCGTCGACTTGCCCTCGAGCTTGCCGAGGATGTCGTCGGGCACGGCGATGCGCTCGAGCGTGGTCCCCAGCACGAACTGGCCGGGATGCAGCACGAACTGGCCACCCTCGGAAACCTCCACGGCCTCCGTGAGCTCGGGCTGGTCGGTCGTGGGATCGATGAAGGTGTGCGTGGAGTTGCGGAAGATCCTGAAGCTCGAGCCCAGGCGCATGTCCACCGAGGCGGGCTGGACATCCTTCATGTCAAGCGGCTCGATGACGATGCGGCCCTGCGCAAGCTCGCGTTTGATGTCACGGTCCGACAGCACCATCTACATCACCGCCTGGACGCGCGTGACGCCCGGAACGTTGTCCTTGAGCACGCGCTCGATGCCCTGCGACAGCGTCACGTCGGAAAGCGAGCAGCCGGCGCACGCGCCCGTGAGCTCGAGCGACACGACGCCGGCATCGTCCACGCCCACGAGCTCGCAGTCGCCGCCGTCGGCCTGAAGGCTCGGGCGCACGGCGTCGAGCACAACCTTGAGAAGCTCTACGTCTACCGCCATGGTCTCTCCCGTCTGGGCGCAAGCGCCCAAGAAATAGCAGCTAGTACATCACGGGGCGCACCGCGGTGACGCCCGGGACGTGCTCCTTGATGATGGTGTCGATGCCCTCGGAGATGTCCGATGAGGCGAACATGCACGCGGCGCACGCGCCCGTCATCTCGATGGTCACGACGCCCGTCTCGTCATCGACGCCGATGAGCTCGACGTCGCCGCCGTCGGCCTGGAAGCTCGGACGGATGGCGTCGAGCACGTCCTCAAGCAGGCGGTGGTCGATCTTGGCGGTCTTGTCGGCCTGGGGCTTGGCCTCGGGCGCGGCGTTGTTCTCGGTGTCTGCCATGTCTATCCTCTCTCCCCGGCGGTCGCCGGGCCGTTGTTGCGTTCATGTGGCCGCGGCGGGCGGCCTGCGCGGCCCTTCTCGGCCACGCAGTCTTGATGCTACCCGATTCCCCAGAAGAGGTGACCGCTCGAGGCGTGGCGCTCGCGATCCGCGGGCTTGCGGCCGGCGGCCACCGCCGCGATCGCGCGCACGAGGCGCTCGACGGCCACCGCGGCCTCGGGGACGTCGAGCAGCGTGGCGTCGACGGCCAGGCGCGAGACGCCGGCGGACATGAGCTCTCCCACCTGCGGCGTGAGGTCGAGCGGCACGGCGTCGTAGATGCGCGAGCGGGCGTGGAGGTCCGTTCGCACGGGAAGCAGGCGGCCGTCGCGGTCGCGAAGCGAGAGGCGCCGGCGGCGCAGGCCGCAGCGGGCGCAGTCGTGGACGCAGGCATCGGCCACCTTGAGGACGCAGTGCTCGCTCGTCATGACGCGGGGCCTGCCCGAGACGACGAGCCCCACGGGGACGCTCGCACGCGAGGCGAGGTGGCAGACCTCCTCGAGCGTGAGCTCGGGAGACAGCCACACGCCGGCCGCGCCCGCGGACTCCAGGACGGCCAGGCACGCCTCGTTGTGGACGGGGATGCAGCCGCGGACCTCGGGCTTGGCGCCAAGCCTGGCGGCAAGCGCGAGCTCGGAGACGTTGCCGATGGCCGCCGGGGCGTCGGCGCGGACCCAGCGGTCGAGGCGCTCGTGGTCGGGCTCGCGGCACACCTCGTCCAGGATGGGGACGGTGCCGGCGGGCCAGCCCTCGAGCGTGCCGAGCGCATCCGCCTGGGCATAGACGCGCGTGGCGCCCGCCACCACGGCCGCGGCGGCCACCTCGGGCGTCGGGGCGATGACGCACACCTCGGCATCGGCGGGTAGGCAGGGCGTGGGATCCGGCGCGGAGACGAGCGCCGAGGCTATGCGGGCCGAGGACTGCCTGGGCACAGGCGCGAGCACGGCGGCGCGGGCGGCGTACGGCTCGAGGATGGCGCGCTCGAGTGCCTCGCACGCGGCGGCGCGCACCTTGTGGACGGCCGAGAAGCCCATGCCGCAGCCCTCGTCGAGATCGACGTCGAAGCCGCGCGGCTCAAACGGCGTGGATCCCATGCGGCCCACGTGCTCGATGAGGTCATCGACGGCGACGGCCTTCGTTCGCGCGGCCTCGACGACAAATCCCTTCGCCTGGGCGCGGGGCAGCGTGCCGTCGGGCAGCACCGGGCCGTCGACACAGGTGAGCTCCACGACGAACGGCTCGCCCAGGTGGGCGACGACGCGGACGTCAACCGCGCGGCGGCGCGGGACCTCACGGGAGAGGGCAGCCGCGCTTCCGTCATGCGCGGCCTTGCTGCGGATGACGCGCACGGGGCAGCCCTTGGGCATGGGGCGAGCCACGCGGCACTCGACGGTGCCACCGGCCTCGACGTCTTGGGGCACGGTGGCGGTCAGGAAGGCGTTTGGGTCGTCGATGGGCCTGAGCTCGAGCAGGTCGCCGGCGCCAACGGGCTCGTTCACGCGAACGGTGACGGTGCAGCGGGCGCTGTGCTTGTCCTGGCGCGGGTCCTTGTGGAGGTTTCCCCTGCCGTCCCGACGCTGGACCTGGCCGCCGCTGCTGGAGAGCACCTCGCCCACGAGCTCGCCGCGGTTGTTCGAGCGCTCGTAGCTCATCATCTCGTCGTCGGCGCTTCCCCGCAGGTAGGCGTCGGTGAAGTCGCGGTTAAACGCACGCTTGAGCCGCCGGGCCACCGCGTCTGGCACCGGCGTGCCACCAAGCTCGGCGGAGGCGGAGCCGGGCGCAGCGAGCACGGAGTCGATCTGCTCACGATAGGCGCCGACGACGCTCCACACGTAGTCGGGGGCCTTCATGCGGCCCTCCACCTTGAGCGAGCCCACGCCCGCCTCCATGAGGGCGGCGACGTCGGAGGCCGTGCAGGCATCCTTGGGGCACAGCGGCCGGGTGCGGCCCGGCGCCGAGATGTCGCGGCCCTGCTCGTCGACGAGCTGGTAGAGCAGGCGGCATGGCTGGGCGCACAAGCCGCGGTTGGCGCTGCGGCCACCAACCATGCTCGACATCAGGCAGACGCCCGAGTAGCAGAAGCACAGCGCGCCATGGCCAAATACCTCGAGCTCGACGCCCTCCTTGGCGATGCGCGAGATCTCTGGGAGCGACAACTCGCGAGACAGCGTGACGCGGTGCGCCCCGCGCTCGCGCGCCCAGCGGACGCCGCGCGCGTCGTGCACGTTCGCCTGGGTGGAGACGTGGAGCTCGAGCTCGGGCCACGTGTGGCGGATGGCCTCGAACAGGCCCCAGTCCTGAATGATGAACGCGTCGGCGCCGCGGAGCGCCGCGGAGCGAACGAGCGCGAGCGCCCGGTCCATCTCCTCGTCGCGAACGACAACGTTTATGGTTACGTACACGCGCGTGCCCGCGAGGTGGGCAGCGCGACATGCCTGCTCAAAGGCGTCATAGGTAAAGTTGCTTGCACCGCGGCGCGCGTTGAAGTCATTGCCCACGCCGCAGTAGATGGCGTCCGCCCCCGCAGCGAGCGCCGCGCGAAACGGCTCCTCACCGCCCGCCGGCGCCAGAAGCTCCATCGTCATTGCGTCCTCCATCTGCCGATGTAACCCAATAACAATAGCGCAGCGACGTACAAGGGCATCCTTGTGGGGTCCTTGGAGCTTCCGAAAGACTCCGTTTTCCTTATTTGGCAGTTTTTGCCTTCGAGAGTGCGCTAGAGGCTCGCCCAGACGGCCAAAGGCTCGCCATCCTATAGCCAAAAGGGGCGATTCATAATTTAACGGATAACTTTTAGGCTCTAGAGGCCCATTTCGCCCCAGCAAGTGTGCTTCCCATCGCACTCTCGAGGGCAAATACTGCCATCAACCCCTCTGCGAAGTCATCCAAGCCGTTTAAGGCCGGGAACGAGGCAGCTTCTCAGCAGTCTTTGCTTCGCCCAGAAGGTTTCAGCCGGCCTCACCCTTATCTCCAGAGCCTGAAGAAGTGAGCTCACAAGCCTTTGAAACAACAGGTCATCAACCAGGTCTTCGTACCAGACGTTGAGAATCGTCCATCCACGACCAACGATCTCGTTCTGGCGGCGATCGTCCCTGCCGCTTTGCTCAATCGTGTGATACAGCTTCCCCTTGTACTCAAGGCCTACTTTTTTCTTTGGAAAAGCTGCGTCTATCTTTCTGCCGATGCTCTTGACCTCATGGTTCATAGCAATGCCGCCTATCCCAAGGCCTCCCACCCTCCGGGGCAGAGCAAGGAGCATTGCCAGGGTCGTTTCCATAGGAGAATGCGCCCCATCGACAACGAAAGGCAAAGCCTCGTTGACCGTTTTGATTCCTCGCTCGCCCTTAAGCGCACGCGCGACCGACTCGATGCGCCGCACGGTCGTGGCGGAGACGTCGTTGTTGACGAAGCCCTTCCAGGAGTTGGGGTCCTGGTCGAGCAGGTACGTTCCGCACAGCTCGTAGGCGAGCTGCGCCACGTCCACGAGGTCGTGGTCGTCGCGGGCCGCCACCTGGCACAGCGCGAGCTCGGGGCCGGCGGCAAGCACGCCGCGACCCACGCGAACGAGCGAGCCCCTGGGCAGCGCGCGGGCACGGCGGTGACGCACCACGCCGGGGCGCCCATACGTCGAGCCGCCATTCGCAACCATGAGATGCACCGGGCTCGTTCGCACGCCAGCGCCAGCCAAAAGGTCCTCGAGCTCGACGCCGCCAGGAATCCCGCAGCCCTCAAGCTGCGAGCTGCGGGGACGCTCGAGCAGCTCCGGCAGGAGCATGCCGCTCGACCGCATGGCCTCGATCGCCGATATGTCACACAGGCAGATATCCATATGGGCAGGCTAGCGCGCCCACGCCAGCGCAAACGGCCGATGCCCAAGAAAGTCCCGCGCCGTCAAACGCAAACCTTGCAGAAACCCAACAGGATTTGCCGCCATCGTGCAACTTTTGCCCAAAGCTCCTGTTGATAACACGCAAACCACCAGCTAGACAACGCGCCAGAAAAAACGCCCCGCGAACGCAAGGTTCACGGGGCGCAAGCCAATCAATCAGGCGAAAACTTACGCGAGACGGGCGAAGTGGCGCTTGCCCACCTGGAGGATGGCGCCCTTCTTCACGAGCGCGGGGTCGACGTTGTAGCTCTTGGCCGGAAGGGCCTCGCCGTCGATGCGGACGCCGCCTCCGTCGATGTCGCGGCGCGCCTGGCTCGCGGAGCTGGAGAGGCCCGCGGCGACGAGCACGCGCGGCAGGTAGACAAGGCCGTCGTCGCCAACCTCGACCTCGACGGAGACCTCGTCGATCTGCTCGGGCATCTCGCGCTTGGAGTGCACGCGCGTGAACTCCGCGGCAGCCTCCTCGCCCGCGCCGACGCCGTGGTACAGGTCGCAGATGTTGGCGGCCAGGGCGCGCTTGAGCTCGTAGGGGTCGGCCGAGCCATCGACCAGGGCGGCGTCGATCTTATCGACCTCGTCGACGGACAGGGTGCTCGCCAGGCGGTAGTACTTGCCGATCATGGTGTCGGGGATGCTCATGAGCTTGCCGTACATGTCGGCCGGCTCGTCGGTGAGGCCCACGTAGTTGCCATAGCTCTTCGACATCTTGCGCACGCCGTCCGTGCCCTCGAGCAGCGGCATCGTGAGCGCAATCTGCGGCTCCATGCCCATCTTCTCCATGAGCTCGCGGCCGGCAAGCAGGTTGAACAGCTGGTCGGTGCCGCCCATCTCGACGTCGGCCTTGATCTGGACCGAGTCGAACGCCTGCATGACGGGGTAGAGGAACTCGTGCAGCGCGATGGGGGTCTGCGACTGGTAGCGCTTCGTGAAGTCGTCGCGCTCGAGGATGCGCGCCACCGTGAACTTGCTGCACAGCTCGAGCATGCCCTTGAGGTCGAGCGACAGAATCCAGTCGCCGTTGTGCACGACGTTGGTCTTCTCGGGGTCGAGGATCTTCATGGCCTGGTTGACGTAGGTCTCGGCGTTGGCCTCGATCTGCTCCTGCGAGAGCTGCGGGCGCGTCGAGTTCTTGCCGGACGGGTCGCCGATGAGGGCGGTGCCGTTGCCGATGATGAGCGTCACCTGGTGGCCAAGGTCCTGGAACTGGCGCATCTTGCGCAGGGGCACGGCGTGGCCGAGGTGCAGGTCGGGGCTGGTGGGGTCAACGCCGAGCTTGATGTTGAGCGGCACGCCACGCGCGAGCTTCTTGCGAAGCTCGGCCTCGGGCACGATCTGGGCGGCGCCAGAGGCGATGACCTTCATCTGTTCGTCGACTGAGAGCACGATTCCTCCAATATGCGGCTAGCACCCTCACTCGCGGCCGCGGGCGGTGCTTGGTTTACGAGCTTCCCGACGATGCGGGAACAAACGGTTAGTGTAGCGCAACGCTGCAGAAAGGCCCGCCGAGGCAAGCGGGACAATTGCGATGGCAAACGGCAGCACGTAGACGGCCTTGGCCTCCCACAGCAGGTAGCACCCGAAGCCCGTGAAGAACACGGCCGCGAGAAGGAGCAGAGTCGCGTGCGAGCCCTCCCCCGCCGGCACGTCGTCCTCGGCCGTGGGCTCCCCGCGCCTGCCCCAGCGCCGGCACGCAACCACCACGAGGCCGAACGCAGAGGTAAACGTCATGGTCTGGTAGCCGTCGAGCAGGTTCGTGAGCCGGGCGCAGGCGGCTCCCAGCAGCGTGGACTCGTCCGCGGGGTTCGCACGCGCACCGCTGGCGTTTCCGCACATCGACAGGTAGTACAGCGACTGATAGGTGGGGTCGGCCCACTCGGTCGCGAGCTTCACGGCAAAGAAGCGGGCGGCGTAGGCGGGGCGCGTGGCGAAGTCGAGCACGTCCGAGGCGAGCTCGTGGACGGCGATCGCGTTCTGCACGTCGGCGTTCTCGCCCGAGGCCTGCCACACGGCGTTGGCGTGGTTGGACCAGCCGCCGGGGGCGTACTCGTAGACGCCGCCGTCCACGCTCACGTAGAACTCGCCGGCACCCATGCGAAGCCCCAGCTCGATGTGGTTGAGCGTCGTGAGCGGCTCGCCAAACTCGTAGCCACCCGAGGCCGCCCTCAGCGCGGCGAACGGCAGGCCCGACAGCGCGTGCGCGCACACCACGACGGCGACGCAGCCCACGAGCCCCCACGCACGGCGGCGCATGAGCGCCAGCACGAGCCACGCGAGAACGGCGCCGATCGCGAACAGCACGAACGTCGCCTTCACGCACAGGGCGGCCGTCAGCGGCACGAGCGAGCCCGCGCACCAGGCCGCGGCCGCCCTGCCGTCGCACCCCATGGCACGCGCCTGCATCGCGAGAAACGCGAGCGCCAGGCCGCAGCCAAGCGCGTTGCCATACAGAAACGTGGACAGCCAGTACATCGGCAGGCACAGGGCCACGAGCACCCACGCCACGCGCCGGGCGCCCACAGAGGGCGCAAGGCTTTCCGTGAGCGACAGGAGCGCCCAGACGCCCAGCGACGTGGAGAGCGCGGAGAGCACCTGAAACGCCATGAACGAGAACTCGCCAAAGACGAGCCTCAGCCCGTAGAGCAGCCAGAAGAACGTTGCCTGGAACGGATAGCACGAGAAGTAGAGGCGCGCGTCGTAGAACAGCGTGTGGTACGGCCCGTGGAACAGCGACTCCACGCCGCCAGACATGGCCTTGTCCACGAAGTCCGAGACCATCCAGGAGTCGCCCCAGTACGTGTCATGCGCCTGCAGCGCGAGGATGACGACGAGCTGGAACACAAACGTGCCCGCCACGAGCGCGCGCGTGGCAGCGTGGCCGTCGAGCACCCGCCCGCGGTTCCACGCCAGGCGGCACAGCGCCACGACCACGAGCGCGCCAGCCACGCCCAGCGCGAGGTCAACCCGGGTGCTGGCACCCAGCCACGTGCGAAGCGACATGCTCTGCGTGAGGTTGCCGTCATCGGCGCCGACCATGAGCCACACGGTGGAGAAGCACACGACGAGCAGCACGACGCCCAGCATGCACGCGCTCAGCGCCAGCCCCACGCGGGCGAGCGCGCCGCCCAGCCGCTCGACGCCGCTCGCCTCGCGCGTCTCGGCACCGCTACCGGTCTCGCGCAGCGCCTCGTCCTTCTCGCGCGTCCCGGCCTGCTCGCGCACGCTAGGACGCATCGGAGACCGCCGTTCCCAGGCCCGTTCCAGAGGCGGCTCGGTAGCCCACGATGGACTCCTTGCCGTACCACTGGCACAGGCGGTAGTTGATGTAGTTGTCCATGTTGTCGCGGATGTCGCCCATGAGCAGCACGTGCGGAACGTCCGTGTAGTAGGGCACGCGCAGGTCCTGCTCATCGGTCGACTCGATGTAGTCCAGGCGCTCCCAGACCTGCGCATCATAGGCGGCCGCCTGGCCCGAGGCCAGCGAGCGGGCGGCGGAGACGCTGGAGAGCTCCTCGCCCAGGTCCTTGTCGGCAGCCATGGAGCCCACAACGCAGCCGAGCACCACGACGGCCAGCGCCATGGCCCACGCGAGCGAGGCCGCGCTCACGACCTGGCCACGCGGCGCTCCCATGCCGGCGGCCCGGCGGCGCGCGGCAAACCACCCGCACACCCAGAAGACGTCAACGACGACAAGCACGACGAACAGGTCAAACCGGCAGTTCTGCACGCGGCCCGGACCCACGGACCCCTGGGCCCAGAACGTGGGCGTAAAGCTCGTGGCGAACAGCGCGATCGACGCCGCCACGACGAGCACGGGCCACCTGAACGACCAGCCGCGGGCCGCGGCGCGCTCGCACGCGCGCACGGCAACGGGCACGCTCACGACGGCCAGGATCACCACGAGCACGCTCGACCACTGCTGCAGGTACTGGAAGGCGGCAAGCGACGACTGCAGGACCGTCTGCCCCACGCCCAGGCCGTCATCGGGGAACTGCGTCTGCTGGCGCACCTCGTTGCCCGGCGCGGCAAGCGACAGCGCCAGACCCAAGACCATGAGCGCAAACGCCGGCAGCACGTCCGAGGCACAGCGGCGCCCCTGGTAGATGAGCACGGCGAGGATGGCGACCATGACTTCGGCCGCCACGAGCGCCGTCACGAAGTTGCCGCCGGCGACAAACGCCGCCAGCACGCACGACGCCACCATGCAGCCCACGGGACGCTGGGTTCGGTGCGGGTCGCACACGCGCAGCACGCAGCCGATAAGCGCGAGCGCCGCGGCATGATAGCTCGTGTAGTACACGGCGCTGTTGAACCAGAAGATGCCCTCGACGGGGCTGGGCTGCAGCAGCAGCTGCACGGCCACCACAAGGCACGACAGGCCCAGCCACGAGCCACGGTCTGCCCCCATGAGCTCCACGAGCACCACATGCGAGAAGAACAGCGTGCCCGCCACGAGCGAGGCCATCACGAGCGGTGCGGCGATGACGTAGCACTGCTCGCCAAAGACGCTCGGCTCGATGGCCATGAGAAAGATCGCCGAGTAGGTGCCCTGCCAGTCGAACCAGGCCTTGCCCACCTGCTCGAGCGCCGTGACGATGGCCACGCCGACGTTGCCCGTCTGCTCGAGGGCCAGGTGGGCCCACACGCCGTAGTGCCAGTCGTCTGCGTAGGAGTGGTTGTAGGCGCTGATGAGCACGAGCGGAACGAGCACGGCGACGAGCGCGGCCACGCCCATCGCCCCCACTGCCACGCTTGCGCGTCTGTCGGTCCTCGTCCTGTCCTGCGCCATGCGCCCTCCCTCGTTTTGCACTCGCACCAGTCTAAGGCACACGTCGGACAGAAAGGCTCGGCCCATGCAACGCCCACGGACCGCCGTCGCGGCAACGGCCTGGACCTGCCCCGAAGCGTCGCGGTGACAGTTCGACCCCGTCCCCAGGCGTCACGTCAAGGGATGTGGACGCGCCGTTGACTCTGCGTGCGCGCAACCATATAGGACGTTTTGTCGGATAATGGGGGCGTATGTGTATCCGCATTGGAGGATTTGCATGGGAATTCGAAACCGACGCGCCCGCGCCCACGCCAAGACGCACATCATCGGCTTCTCGGCGGCCGGCATCCTGGGCTTTCTGACCCTCTTGCTCATCGCCCTCGCCGTGTCGCTGGGCGCCGTCGTCGAGTCCTGGCTGCAGGACCTGCCCGACTACACCTCGGCCGACGCCTACCTCGTGGCCGAGCCCAGCGAGGTCTACGACGCAGACGGCAACACCATCGCGACGTTCTACCTCGAGAACCGCCGCTCCATCTCGCAGGACGAGGTCTCGCCCTACGTGTGGAAGGGCACGGTCGACGTCGAGGACGAGCGATTCTACACGCACAACGGCATAGACCCCGCCGGCATCATCCGAGCCGTGTTCTCGCAGCTCGCGGGCCGCTCCGAGGGCGCCTCGACCATCACGCAGCAGCTCGTGCGCAACACGGTGCTGTCTGACGAGCAGTTCGACAAGACCATCAAGCGCAAGGTGCGCGAGGCCTACATCGCCGTCGAGATGGAGAAGATGTACTCCAAGGACCAGATCCTGCTCATGTACCTCAACACCATCTACTACGGCCACGGCGCCTACGGCATCGAGGCGGCGAGCCTCACGTACTTCAACAAGCACGCAAGCGAGCTCACGCTCGCCGAGGCGGCCACGCTCATCGGCCTGCCCAACTCGCCCTCCTACTACGACCCCACCCAGAACCCCGACGCCGCCAAGGAGCGCCGCAACAAGGTCCTGGACAACATGCTGCGCCTGGGCGACATCACCCAGGAGGAGCACGACGCGGCCCAGGCCGAGGACCTCGTGCTCAACCTCGGCGACACGAGCATGGACCAGCAGGGCACCTACCCGTACTGGACGAACTACGTCAAGGGTCTGCTCGAGGGCGACTTCTCGCAGGACACGATTGTGCAGAGCGGTCTGAAGGTCTACACGACGCTCGAGCCCGCGACCCAGGAGGCCGCGCAGGACGCCGTGGTCCGCATGCTCGACGAGACCGGCGACTCCAAGCTCGAGGGCGCGCTCGTGGCCATCGACCCCTCCACCGGCTACATCAAGGCCATGGTGGGCGGCAGGGACTTCTACGCCGACTCCGACAGCGCCCAGGTGAACGCCGCGAGCAACGCGTTCAAGCAGACGGGCTCGAGCTTCAAGATGTTCACGCTCGTCACGGCCCTCAAGCAGGGCATGAACCCCAACATCATGCTCAACTGCAACTCGCCCATCCAGGTCACGAACTCCTGGAAGGTCCAGAACTTCGCCAACACCTCCTACGGCACGATCTCGCTGGCCCAGGCCACCGAGAAGTCCTCCAACACCGGCTACGTCCAGGTGGGCATGGCCGTGGGCGTGGACAACGTCGTCCAGACGGCCAAGGACATGGGCATCTCGTCTGACCTGCAGCCCTACGGCTCCACAATCCTTGGCGCCAACCTCACCTCCCCGCTCGAGATGGCCGAGGCCTACGCCGTTTTGGCCAACGGCGGCGAGCACCGCGACCCGGTGGCCATCACCAAGATCGAGGACCGCAACGGCAACACCGTCTACGAGCACAAGGACAACCCCACGCGCGTCCTGGACGAGGGCGTGGCCAAGGCTGCCACCAACGTGCTCGAGGGCGTCGTCACCAACGGCACGGCCAGCGCCATGAACTCCATGCTCACGATCAACCAGCCCGTGGCCGGCAAGACCGGCACCACGGACAACACCGAGAACCTGTGGTTCTGCGGCTACACCCCCCAGCTGTCCGTCGCCGTGTGGACGGGCTACAAGAGCTCGGACTCCAGCACCGGCAAGCACCCCGACAGGACCTCGAACAGGGCGTTCGCCTACTTCGTGAACGCGGTGCTCGCCGACACCCCGCGCGCCGACTGGCCCATGGCCAACGCCGCCGATCCCACCTACAAGGAGAACAGCACCTGGAAGTTCTCGAACACGGCGGCAAACGCCAATGACGGCACCGCCGCCACGACCGAGGCCACCGAGGAGACCACCGAGGCCGAGAACACCCAGAGCGACTCGAACGCCACCGGAACCGGCGGCACGGGCGGCACCGGCGGAGACGGCGGCAACACCGGCACCGGCGACAACGGCGGCACCACGCCGACGCCCACGCCCGAGCCCACGCCCGAGCCCACCCCCGAGCCCACGCCCGGCGGCGACACGGGAACCACCGAGTAAGTGAAGCCCCCGCCTCTCGAGAGAGACGGGGGCTTTCTCATGCGCAATTCTCGGACGCGCGGCAGCCGCCCTGCGAGGAGACTACTCGCCCAGCGCGGCCTCGTCGGCCTCGAGCGCCTCGGTCGCAAGCTTGAGCTGGGCGCGCACGGCCTCGTGGCCCGTGCCGCCAAACGTCGTGCGACGGCGGACGATGTTGTCGATGTCGAGCGCCTCGTGGGCGTCGTCGTCGAACAGCTCGGAGTAGCTGCGCAGCTCGTCGGTGGAGAGCTGCTGCAGCGTCACGCCCTCGCGCACGCAGTCGCCCACGATGCGGCCCACCACGGCGTGCGCCTGGCGGAACGGCAGGCCCTTGCCCACGAGGTAGTCGGCAAGGTCGGTGGCGGCCATGTAGCCCTCGTGCGATGCCTCGCGCATGCGCTCCTCCTTGAAGGTGCACGTGGCGAGCATGCCCGTGCAGGCCATGAGCGAGCCCAGCACCGTGTCGGCGGCGTCGAACAGCGGCTCCTTGTCCTCCTGGAGGTCCTTGTCGTAGGTGAGCGGCGTGCCCTTCACCGTGACGAGCAGGCTCGTGAGGTCACCCACGACGCGGCCGGCCTTGCCGCGCACGAGCTCGGCGAAGTCGGGGTTCTTCTTCTGCGGCATGATCGAGGAGCCGGTGGAGTGGGCGTCGTCCATCTCCACGAAGCCAAACTCCGCGGAGCTCCACCACACGAGCTCCTCGCACAGGCGCGACAGGTGCACCTGGCAGACGCTGCACGCGTAGATGAGGTCGAGCAGGTAGTCGCGGTCGCTCACCGAGTCCATGGAGTTGGCGGTGGGACCCGAGAAGCCCAGGGTCTCGGCCGTCATGAAGCGGTCGAGCGGGTAGGTGGTGCCGGCGAGCGCGGCGGCGCCCAGCGGGCAGACGTTGGCCGCCTGCCTCGCGGCGGAAACGCGCCTGAAGTCGCGGTTGAACATCCAGAAGTAGGCGAGCAGGTGGTGGCTGAGCAGCACCGGCTGGGCGGGCTGCATGTGCGTGTAGCCCGGCATGACGACGCCGAACTCCCCCTCGGCGCGGTCAAGCAGGACCGCCTCGAGCTTGGCGAGCGAGGCCAGGATCTCGTCGGCGAGGTCGCGGGCGATGAGGTGGGTGTCTACGGCCGTCTGGTCGTTGCGCGAGCGGCCCGTGTGGAGCCTGCCGCCCGCCGCGCCGATGTTCTCGGTGAGCACGCGCTCGATGGCCATGTGGATGTCCTCGTCGCGGTCCACGTCGAACGTGAACTCGCCGCGCTCGATCTGGGCGGCGATGCCGTCGAGGCCGGCGCGGATGGCGTCGGCGTCCTCCTGCGAGATCACGCCCTGGTGCGCGAGCATGGCGGCGTGCGCCTTGGAGCCCCGGATGTCCTGGCGCCACATGCGCTTGTCAAACGGAAGCGACGCGCCGAAGCGCTCGAGCTCGCCGGTGGGGGCTGCGGAGAAGCGGCCTCCCCACAGGGGCTTGGGGGCGTCGGTGCCGGTCGTTGCGGTGGCGTTCGTATCGCTCATGTCTTCGTCCTTGCCTGTGAGAAAAGCCCGCCCGGCACGCTGGCACCGGACGGGCAGGTGTTCTTGCTCCCTATGGTAGCGGGCTCGCGGAAGCGTGAACAGGGGTGCGTCCCCTGTTCACGGGCGCTACTCCTCCGTCTCGGAGGCGGCGCGCTCGGCAGCGGCGGCCTTGGCGGCCTCGATGCGGTCGAGCTGCGCGCGCGAGAGCGGCAGCGCGCTCTCGGGCATGGCGCAGACGCCGCCCTCGCACGCGTCATCGGCAAGGTCCGCACCCGCAAGCGGTGCCACGACGTGGGTCGTGGGGTCTTCGGGGTTCTCGAGGCGGAAGGCTGCCACGTTGTCGGCGGCCCCTCCCATCTCGGCTGCGGCCGCTCGGGCACGGCGGAAGTTCTCCTTGGCCACCGAGATCATGAGCTTGATGCGGTTGAGCTGGTTGACCTCGGAGGCGCCCGGGTCGTAGTCCACGGCCACGATGTTGCTCTCGGGGTGCATCTCGCGCAGACGCTTGATGACCGACTTGCCCACGACGTGGTTGGGCAGGCACGCGAACGGCGAGCAGCACACTATGTTGGGCGTGCCCGTCTCAATGAGGTCGCACATCTCGGCCGTGAGCAGCCAGCCCTCGCCCATCGTGTTGCACAGCGACAGGATCTGCTTGGCCTTGGCGGCGAGCTCGTAGATGTCAGGGTAGGGCTCGAAGCGCGTGGACTTCTCGAGCATGCGGTTGATGGGCTCGCGCATGGCCTCGATGACCTTGATGCCCGTCTGGTGCGTGAGGCGCTTGCGGAACTTGGTGCCCAGCTCGCCGCGCATGTTCATGGGGCTCGTCATGCCAAACAGGAAGAAGTCGACAAGACCGGGGACCACGGCCTCGCAGCCCTCCTGCTCGATGACGCGCATGACCTCGTTGTTGGCCGTGGGGTGGAACTTGACGAGGATCTCTCCCACCACGCCCACGCGCGGCTTGGAGCGGTCGTCCACCACCGGCAGCGTCTCGAAGGCGTCCACCGTGTCCTGGCACAGCTTCAGGAACCCACGCTGGCCGCAGCTGACGAGCTCGACCTTGGCGCGCTCCATGAGCCTCTCGTACAGGGCGTTGGCAGAGCCGGCCTCGGCCTCGTAGGGACGCACGCGGTAGAGCGTCTGCATGATGAGGTCGCCGTAGAGCAGCGCGTAGATCGCGTGGATGATGAGGTCGGGCTTGAAGACGTTGAAGCCGGGGTTGTCCTCGTCAAGGCCGCTCGCCGCGGTGAGCGACACCACGGGGACCTCGGGGTGCCCGGAGTCCTTGAGAGCCTTGCGGATGAGGGCGATGTAGTTCGTGGCGCGGCAGCCGCCGCCGGTCTGCGAGATGATGACGGCCGTGCGCGACAGGTCGTACTTGCCGCTCTCGATGGCCTCCATGATTTGGCCCGTCACGAGGATGGACGGGTAGCAGATGTCGTTGTTGACGTACTTGAGGCCCGCCTCCACCGCGCCGTGGTCGACGGAGGGCAGAAGCACCGCGTTGAAGCCGGCGTTGATGAGCAGCTGCTCCACGAGCTCGAAGTGGATGGGCGACATCTGCGGGCACAGCAGCGTGTAGCCGGCCTCCTGCATCTCCTTGGTGTAGCGCACCTTCTTGAACGCGGCGCTCTTGGCCTCGCGCCACACGGGCAGCTTGCCAGCCTCCACGGGCTTGGCGCGCTCGAGCGAGCCGTCGGCGCGGTGGACGTCCACGGGGCCCACGGGCGAAAGCTCGCCGGCCTCGGCCTTGCGCGCGAGCTCCTCGCGCTGCTCGGAGAGCGCCGCCATGAGCGAGCGCACGCGGATGCGCACGGCGCCAAGGTTGGACACCTCGTCGATCTTGAGCGTGGTGTAGACCTTGCCGGAGGCCTCGAGGATCTCCTGGACCTGGTCGGTGGTGAGGGCGTCCAGGCCGCAGCCAAAGCTGTTGAGCTGGATGAGGTCCAGGTCGTTGCGGGAGGCCACGAAGCGCGCCGCGCGGTAGAGGCGCGAGTGGTACATCCACTGGTCAACGACGCGGATGGGGCGCTCGGGGCGCATCTTGTGGGCCACGGAGTCCTCGGTGAGCACGGCGAAGCCAAAGCTGTTCACGAGCTCGGGGATGGCGTGGTTGATCTCGGGGTCGTTGTGGTAGGGGCGGCCCGCGAGCACGATGCCGTGGGCGTCATGGGCCTCCATCCAGGCGAGGGTCTCGTCGCCCTTGCGCTGCATGGCCTGCTTGAACTCCAGGTCTGCCTCCCAGGCGGCGTTCACGGCGCGGTCGACCTCGGCGCGCGTGATGTGCTGCCCGCGGAAGCGACCGCGACCGGCCTTGGCGTCCTCCTCGCGCTTCACGGAGATGAGCTCGTACAGGCGGCGCTTGAGCTCGCGCTTGTCGTCATAGGGCACGAAGGCGTCGAGGAACTCGACCTTGGGCGAGGAGAGCTCGTCGACGTTGAGCCCCAGCGCCTGCGGGTAGCTCATGACGATCGGGCAGTTGTAGTGGTTGCCGGCCGTCTCGTCCTCCTGGCGCTCCCAGCGGATGCAGGGCATCCAGATGAAGTCGGGGTCCTTCTCGAGCAGGTTCATGATGTGGCCGTGGGAGAGCTTGGCCGGGTAGCACACGGACTCGGAGGGCATGGACTCGATGCCGGCCTCGTAGGTCTTCTTGTTGGACTGGTCCGAGAGCACCACCGAGAAGCCGAGCTCGGTGAAGAACGCGTGCCAGAACGGGTAGTTCTCGTACATGTTGAGGGCGCGCGGAATGCCCACGGTGCCGTGCGGGGCCGTCTTGGGGTCGAGCACGGGGCGGTCGAACAGCAGCTTGTTCTTGAACGCGAACAGGTTGGGGGCCTCCACCTTGTTGCGCTTGTGGCCGGCACCCTTCTCGCAGCGGTTGCCCGTGATGAACTTGTGGCCGTTGCCAAAGTTGTTGATCGTGAGCAGGCAGTTGTTGGAGCAGCGGCCGCAGTGGGCCTTCGTCTGCTTCACCTGCAGGTTGTCGATCTGGTCGCGGGAGAGCAGCGTGGAGGTGCCGTCCTCGCCGGCGCGGTCGCGGGCCAGAAGCGCGGCGCCGTAGCAGCCCATGCAGCCGGCGATGTCGGGGCGGATGGCCTCGCGGCCCGTGAGCTTCTCGAACGCGCGCAGCGTGGCGTCGCTCATGAACGTGCCGCCCTGGACCACGACGTAGGTGCCGATCTCCTCGGGGTCACGCATCTTGATGACCTTGAACAGGGCGTTCTTGATGACCGAGTAAGACAGGCCGGCGGCGATGTCGCCCACCGTGGCGCCCTCCTTCTGGGCCTGCTTCACGCGCGAGTTCATGAACACGGTACAGCGGCTGCCCAGGTCGACGGGCTTCTCGGCGCCCATGGCGGCCTTCGCGAACTCCTGGACCGTGAGGCCCATGGAGTCGGCGAAGCTCTCGATGAAGCTGCCGCAGCCAGACGAGCAGGCCTCGTTCAGCATGATGTGCTCGATGACGCCGTTGCGCGCGCGCAGACACTTCATGTCCTGGCCGCCGATGTCCAGGATGAACTCGACGTCGGGCACGAACGCCTTGGCGCCGCGCAGGTGGGCGACCGTCTCGATCTCTCCGGAGTCGGCCCGCAGGGCCTCGATGAGCAGGGCCTCGCCGTAGCCCGTCGTGGTGACGTGGCCGATCGTGCAGCCCTCGGGCAGCTTGTCGTAGATGTCGTCCATGATGGTGCGCGCCGTGCCCAACACGTCGCCGCGGTTGTTGCCGTACCAGGTGTAGAGCAGCTCGCCCGCCTCGCCCACCACGGCGGCCTTCATCGTGGTGGAGCCGGCGTCGATGCCGATGAACACGCGGCCGCGGTAGCTCGCGAGGTCTCCCTTGGGGACGACCTGCGCGTCGTGGCGCTCGTGGAACTCGGCGAGCTCCTCGGGCGTGGCGAACAGGGCGTCGAGGCGCTGGACCTCGCTGCCCTGCATGTCACCGAGGTTCTCGAGCGCGTCGATGACGCCGGCGAACGTCACGCGCTTGTCGGTCTCGCCGGCAAGCGCGGCGCCGGTGGCCACGAACAGGTGCGCGTTCGTGGGGACGATGCGGTGCTCCTCGTCCAGGTCGAGCGTCTCGTAGAAGCGGTGGCGCAGCTCGGAGAGGTACTGCAGGGGGCCGCCGAGGAAGGCCACGTAGCCGCGGATGGGGTGGCCGCACGCCAGACCCGAGACCGTCTGGTTGGCCACGGCCTGGAAGATGGAGGCGGCGACGTCCGCAGGCGCGGCGCCCTCGTTGAGCAGCGGCTGGACGTCGGTCTTGGCGAACACGCCGCAGCGGCTGGCGATGGGGTAGATGTGCGTGGCGCTCTTGGCGAGTTCGTTGAGACCGCCGGCGTCCGTGTGCAGAAGGCTCGCCATCTGGTCGATGAACGCGCCCGTGCCGCCCGCGCACGTGCCGTTCATGCGCTGCTCGATGCCGTTGTCGAAGTAGATGATCTTGGCGTCCTCGCCGCCGAGCTCGATGGCGACGTCGGTCTGCGGGATGAGCGTCTCCACGGCGCGCTTGCTCGCGATGACCTCCTGGACGAACTCGAGGTCGAGCCACTTGGCCAGAAGCAGGCCGCCCGAGCCCGTGATGGACACGCGCATGGAGGCGTCGCCGAGCACGGCGCGGGCGCCCTCGAACAGCTCCTTGGCCGTGGCGCGGATGTCGGTGTGGTGGCGCTGGTAGTTGGCGTAGACGATGCGGTCGCGCTCGTCGATGACGGCGAGCTTGACCGTGGTGGAGCCCACGTCGATGCCCAGGCGCAGCTGGGCGCGCGAGAAGTCGGTCGGGTGGGCTGGCCGCAGCTCGGCGCCGTTGGCGACGAGCTCGATGCCGCGGGCCGCCTGGGCCTGCGCGGCGTTGGAGGCTGCCGGGTTGTTAGTCATGGTTGGGCTCCTTGGTCTTGGCGGCGCCGGGCAGCGCCGCTCCCCTCTCCTGGTTGGTGGCGCCTGCCTGGGCGCGGGCCTCGCCCGCGTCCGCGGCGCGCGTGGCGGGGTCCCCGCCCACCGCGCTCGAGCGCATGAGTGCCAGCGCGTAGGCGGGCACGTTGAGGTCGATCGTCTTGCCGTACAGGTCCCCGGGGCGCACGAAGGTGAGCGCCGTCATCATGAGCGCCATCGTGTGCACGTCCTCGCGCATGCCGCCCGTGAGCCAGCGCGTGAGCACGCCCGCCTCGGCAGACACCGCAAACGCGAGGTAGTAGTCGAGAAACGGCCCCATGGCGCGCGCGTCGATGCCGTCGAGGGCGCGGGCGCGCACGGCGTCGCAGCACACGGCCTTGATCTTCTCGACGAAGGCCGGGTCGCCGCCCTCGCCCAGAAGCGCCGTGAGGCAGGCCGCGTTGTCGCGGAAGTAGCACAGCAGCTCGACGGCGCCGGGGGCCGGCTCCAGGCGGCGGAGCGCGGCGGTGAGGTCGTCGAGGCTGGAGGCAGCGATGCGGCCCACGAGTCCGCGGACGTCGGCGAGGGCGTCTGCCTCCACGGCAGCGACGAGGTCGGGGATGTCATGGAAGTGCGAGTAGAACGTTCGCCTCGTGAGGCCGGCGCGCTCGGTGACGGCCGTGACCGTGACGCGGGACAGGTCGCCTGCGGCAAGGATCTCTTCGGCGAGAGCGTCGCGAAGCTGGGCGCGGCTCCTCTGGCTTCTCCGGTCGAGGCGGGGACGCTGCGCGGCGGGTGCGCTGACGAGCACGTCTGGCACGTGGTCCTCCCTGATGTGACGGGTCGCGCCCGGTGGGACGCGGCGGCTTTTATGTTGCACAGCCTGTGCAGTATTGCACAACGTGAGCAATAGGTGGAACACGCGCGGGCAAGCTCGCAGGGTGTACATATTGGTGGGGCACGCCTCCGTGCCGGCGCGGGGCGTGGGCGGGTGTGCCCGGGCAGGCGCGGGGCGTGGGCGGGTGTGCCCCCGTGCGACGATTTCGTCGGGGTTGCCCGAGCGCGGCGGCGAGCCGCTAGGATGTAGGCCCGACGAGGGGAGGCTCATGCCGCAGACGCCATACGACAACGACGGGTGGGACGCCACGCAGCCCGCGGGGCGTCGCGAGCCCGTGCCCTCCCCGCCGCAGCAGAACCCCTACATACCCCGAGGTGCAACGCCCACGCCGCTGCGCAGAAGGCCGCGACCCCAGGCCGGGGGCCACACCCGCGCGCAGGGCGGCCGGGATGGGCGCTATGTCGCCACCCCCGTCCAGGCACCTGCCGCCCCGCCGCAGACGCCCACCCCGCGCAGGCGCGGAAGGGCGCGTCACGGCTGCCTTTCCACGCTTCTGTGGCTCGTGATGGCCGGCGTTGCGGCACTTCTCGCGATACGAATGCTCCCGAGCTCGCTCGCGAACGGCCCCGCGGTGCCCGAGCTCGTCTCGTTCGTCCCGCTTGCCCTCGTGCCCAGCGTCGCTTGCCTCGCGCTCGCCGTGCTATGGCGCAGACGCATGCTTGCGCTCGCCTGCGTGCTCGCCCTTGCCCTGAACGGGTACTGGCACGCTGGCTACCTCGTTGGCGGGCAGCGTGTCTCCTCCGAGGCCCAGGTGGCCACGGCCGCGAGCACCACCACGGCCGACTCCTACGCACGCGTCATGACGCTCAACACCTACAACGGCCAGGCTAGCGCCGCGCAGATCGTGTCGATCGTGCGCGAGAAGCACGTCGAGGTCCTGTGCCTTCAGGAGCTCACGGACGGAATGGTCGAGGACCTCGAGCGCGCCGGCATCGACGAGCTGCTCCCCTACCACGTCGTCTCCGAGGGCGCCTCCGCCATCAGCAACGGCGGGCGAAACGGCATCTGGACGGCGGCCGCGCAGGACAACGTCTCCAGGAACCTGCTACCTATCGACACGAGCTCCATGCCCGCCGCAAACATCCAGGTGGGAGGCACCACGGTGCGTATCGTGAGCGTGCACCCCAACTCCCCTGTGCGCGGCGCTCAGGACCTGTGGGACGAGGGGCTCTCCGTCATCGGGTCGCTCTCGGACTACGGGCACGCCTACCTCATCATGGGCGACTTTAACTCGACGTGGGACCACGCGCGCTTCCGCGAGCTCCTCGGCAAGACGTTCTGCGACGCCGGCGAGTCGTCGGGCGAGGGGCTCCACATGACCTACCCGGCAAACGGCATCATTCCGCCGCTCGTGGAGATCGACCACATCGTGTACTCAAGCGGCTCGGGCATCGTCGTGAGCTCGCTGGAGTGCGCCCAGGTGTCGGGCACGGACCACCTCGCGCTCATCGGGACGCTCGAGGCGAGGTAGGGACTAGTACTCCTCGAGGATCAGCGAGGCGCCACCGCCGTGGGCGATGATGCCCCTGAGCAGGTCGTTCTCGAACTGCAGATCGGAGATGAGTAGCTTGAGCCTAAACGGGTCGTCCGGCATGAGCGCCACGTCGGCATCGAGCGCGAGACGCTTGGGCGCGGGTGCCGGGCTCGACTCCATGAAGTCGTTCGCGAGCTGCCTTGCCAGGCTCACGGGACGCCCCCGTCGATTTCCTCCACGCTGTGCCGTCATCGCTGCCCCATTTCTCCCTTAAAAGAGACTTAAAGGTAGGGCCCGGGCGCCAGAAAAATGAGGGAGACTCCCCTTATTGCAACAGGCATGTCACAGTTCGCAACATATAAGTTGTATTTGGCTGCCCGGGAGACTTCAGGCGGCATGAATTGGCAGAAATACCCTTCGAGAGTGCGGTGGATGCCCGCCAGATGACCCACCGGAATCGGGCCCGCCGCTCAAAGCGCACATGCATGGCAGTGTTTCCGAACGAATTCAGAAATTCGTTCGGAAACACGAAACGGCCAACCGGAATCGAAGGCGCTGATCGTCACCTCATCGCACACTCGAAGGGTATTTCTGCCATCTTTCGCGTCCGATCCCCAGAGACCGGACATCTGAGGCACGAATCTGCAAAAACCACCAGAGGTTTGTGCGCTCAAGACACCGAGCGAGGCCGTACGAGACTCATCGATCTCCCCCGTCGCTGCGAGCAGAGACTCGTTTCCGAACGATTCAGAAGAATCGTTCGGAAACGCACGCGAAAGCCCACTCGTGCTCGAGCCACGGTCGTTCGCCATCGCACAAACCTCTGGCCATTTTTGCAAGATTCCCCAGCGACACCGTCCGGCCGACCCTCACGGGCCCTTCTGGCCCGCCAAAACAGCCGAAACAACTAATTCATAAATTCCTACTGGTTTAGTTGGTTTACAAGTGGCATACTATCGCCAACGAGTCGGGAGGCGGCCAGCCGCCACCCGGCACGCACCATGGACGGCATGCGCAAAGGCGCAACGAACCCGCCCGCCAGCCAGGGGCGTCCGCGCCCCACCACAACAAGGAGGCATCCCATGCACGTCGCCAACCACGTCGAGGCCCTCATCGGCTCCACCCCCCTCATCGACCTCTCCGGTCTGCTGCCCGAAGACGTCCGCGCCACCGGCGCCCGCGTCCTGGGCAAGTACGAGGCCACCAACCCCGGCGGCTCCGTGAAGGACCGCGTCGCCCGCTACATGCTCGACGCCGCAGAGGCGTCCGGCGAGCTTAAGCCCGGCGGCACCGTCATCGAGCCCACGAGCGGCAACACCGGCGTCGGCCTCGCCATGCTCACGGCCGCCCGCGGCTACAAGATGATCCTCACCATGCCCGAGACCATGAGCATCGAGCGCCGCAAGCTCGCCGCCTCCTATGGCGCGCAGATCGTGCTCACCCCCGGCTCCGAGGGCATGAAGGGCGCCATCGCCAAGGCCAACGAGCTGCACGATTCCACGCCCAACAGCATCGTCGCCGGCCAGTTCACCAACCCCGCCAACCCGCGCGCCCACTACGAGACCACCGGCCCCGAGGTCTGGGCCGACACCGAGGGCACGGTCGACGCCATCGTCGCCGGCGTGGGCACGGGCGGCACCATCTCCGGCACGTCCAAGTTCCTGAAGGAGCACAAGCCGAGCGTCCGCGCCGTCGCCGTCGAGCCAGCCGAGAGCCCGGTGCTCTCCGGCGGCAAGCCGGGCGGTCACAAGATCCAGGGCATCGGCGCCGGCTTCGTCCCCGACAACTTCAAGCGCGAGGTCGTGGACGAGGTCCTGCCCGTCGCCAGCGCCGACGCCATCGCCACGCGCGCCAAGCTCGCCGCCGAGGCGGGCGTGCTCGCGGGCATCTCCTCCGGCGCCGCCGCGTTCGCCGCGCTTGCCGTGGCCTCCCGCCCCGAGTTCGCCGGCAAGACCGTCGTCGCCATCCTGCCCGACACGGGCGAGCGCTACCTGTCCATGGACCTGTAGGAACTCCACCGGCGGCGTCCCCGCGCCACAGCACCGCCCCCCTCCTCTCCTTCCCCTGGGGCCCACGCGCCATGTCGCTTGCGGCATGGCGCGTTTTTTATGCGAACGCATCAGGGGCAACGCGGCCAAACGAGCAGCTACGCTAGGCTGGAACGCAGCATATTCATAGGAGCGGGAATACGACGGGGCCCGGCCCCGGAGCCGCGCCACGCACGGGCAAATGGTGACCCGAGAGGTGATTGACATGGGCGACACGCAGACGCAGGGCCAGGCTCGCGAGTTCTTCGCGACCTGCCCCAAGGGATTCGAGCAGCTGCTGGCAGGCGAGCTTCGCAGTCTGGGGGCCGAGGGGGTGCGCAGCCTTCACGGCCAGGTGGCCTTCACGGGCAGCCTCGAGACTGCCTATCGCGCCTGCCTGTGGAGCCGCATCGCCTCGCGCATCGTCCTCGTGCTGGGCCACGCCGGCGCCGCGAACGCCGACGAGCTCTACGAGAGCCTCTACGAGCTGCCGTGGGAGAGCCACGTCGCGCTCACGTCCACGTTCGCCGTCGACGCGCACGGCATGAACGACGCGCTCAGGAACACCCAGTTCATCGCCCTTCGCGCCAAGGACGCCATCTGCGACCGCCTGCAGGCAAAGCTCGGCGGCCGTCCGAGCGTCGAGGTGAGAAACCCCGACGTCACGGTTGTGGTGCGCGTGCGCAACAACCGCATGACCTGCGGCATCGACCTGTCTGGCGAGCCGCTGTTCCGCCGCGGCACCACGAGGCACGCCGCGGACGACGGCCTGGGCGGCATGCGCCCCGACTACGCCGCAGCCATGCTCGCCGCCGGTGCCTGGCACCGCGCCGTCCGTCACGGCTCGCCCACGCTCGTCTCGGCGTTCTCCGGCTCCGCCACGCTCGTCTCCGAGGCCGCCGGCATCGCCCTGGACCGTGCGCCTGGCCTGCTGCGCAGCCGCTGGGGCTTCACTGGCTGGCTCGGCCACGACGCCCAGGCCTGGGACGCCCTGCTTAACGAGGCAGACGAGCGCGCAACCCGTGGTGCCGAGAAGGCCGGCGAACTCTCTCTTGTCGCCGTCGACCCGCGCCGCGGCTCGGCATCGGCCGCCAACGCCGCGCTGCGCGCGAGCGGCATCGACGCCAAGGTCACGCACCTGAGCGGCGCGGACGGCGTTGCCGAGGCGCTCGCCGGCGCCGAGGCGGACCGCACGCTCGCCACCATCGACCTCTCGTGGCTCGAGGAGGGCGAGCTCGCCCGCGAGGTCGAGGCCATCGCGCTCGCGACCACCGTCGCGGACGCACTGCCCGCGGGTGCCGGCATCGTCGCGCTCTCGCAGGGACCCACGCTCGGCGCCGCGCTCTCGCTTGCGCCCACGGACTCCCTCGAGACCTTCCTCGGCCGCGACGTGGCCACCATCACCGCCTACGAGGCGGGCCATGCCGCAGCCGCCCCCACGGCCGCCCGTGCCACCGTCACGCTCAAGGACGGCACGAAGGTCCCCGTGCTCGTGCCCCAGTCGGACCAGTTCGCCGCCCGCCTCGCCAAGGTCGCAAAGCTGCGCGCCAAGTGGGCGCGCCGCGAGGACGTCAGCTGCTACCGCGTCTACGACGCCGACCTGCCCGACTACGCCGTGGCCATCGACCTGTACGAGGCGAGCGCCCAGTCCCGCGGCGCCGACGCCCACGCGCGCTGGCTCGTCGTTCAGGAGTACGCCGCGCCCAAGGACATCGACCCCGAGCTCGCCCACCGCCGCCTGCTCGATGTACTCGCCATCGCCCCGCGCGTCATGGGCGTCGACGCTCGCAACGTGACCCTTCGCGTGCGCCGCCGCGCCAAGGGCGGCTCGCAGTACGCCAGCGAGGGCAAGGCCGAGGAGCGCCGCGGCCGTCGCGACAGGCTCGCGCTCGCCCCCGGCGCCCACCTCGTGGACGAGGGCGGCCTCACGTTCGAGGTCAACCTCGCCGAGCGCCTGGACACGGGCCTGTTCCTCGACCACCGAGACGTACGCGCCCGCGTGCGCGAGATGGCCAAGGAGACGCAGGGCTCCAAGCGCTTCCTCAACCTGTTCGCCTACACGGGTACGGCCACGTGCTACGCGGCAGACGGCGGCGCCAAGAACACCACGACGGTGGACCTCTCCCGCACCTACCTGGACTGGGCCGAGCGCAACATGGAGCGCAACGGTTTCACGGGCCGAGAGCACGAGTTCGTGCAGGCAGACGTCGTGCGCTGGGTCACGGAGCAGCGCCACACCTACAACCGCTGGGACCTCGTCTTCTGCGATCCTCCCACGTTCTCGAACTCCAAGCGCATGGGACACGACGTCTTCGACGTGCAGCGCGACCACGCCGAGTTGCTCATTGGCATCTCGCGCCTGCTCACGGCCAACGGCGTCTGCCTGTTCTCGTGCAACCTGCGCGGCTTCGAGCCCGACGTCGAGAAGCTCGCGCGCGCCGGCGTGGAGATCCATGACGTCACGGAGGGCACCATCCCCGAGGACTTCAAGCGAAACGCCAAGATTCACCACGTCTACCTCGTGAAGCGCACGCCCAGGCCCGAGGGAACCGCCGCGCCGGCGGCCCCGGCCCGCACCGAGGGCACGCCGCAGAACAGCCCCGCCCGCACGGGCGAGCGTCGCGGCGGCTACGGATCTCGAGACGGGCGCCCCCGCTACGGTTCCGGCTCCCGAGACGATCGCGGCGGCCGCGGTGGCTACGGCTCTCGCGGCGGTCACGGCTCGCGCAGCGGACGCGACGGGCGCGCCGGCCGCCCCTACGGCTCCGCCCCTCGCAACGACCGCCCGCGCTACGACGACGCGCGCCCGGACGGCCCGCGCCCGCACACCGTGCGCTCGCAGGGCCCCATGCGCCCGCTCATGGGCAACGGCCCCAGGCCCTCGCAGCACGCGGGCAGCGCCGCCCGCCCGCGCCTTCAGGGCAACGGCCCGCGCCCGTCGCAGTTCGGCGACGGCCACCGCGGCCGCAACGACGGCCCCACCGAAGGCGGCAGAACCAACCGGTAGCAGGTCAAATGCAACGCGTACACGCCACCGCCGCCCACCCACACACGGTAGGCGCGATAATGCTAATTGAGGCTGCCTGGACTTGGCTTTCAGTCAGGCCCAAGCAGCCTTTACATGCGCGCGGGCGCTCGTTCAGAATGGAGTGAACGCCCCGCCACGCGAGGCAAGCCCGGGTCCACCCGGTTCCACAGGCACGGGGCGCAAGCCCCCGTCTCAAGGAGAGACACGAACATGGGAGTTTCCCAAACGGCAGAGAGGACCGCTTCTAAGAAGCGCTCTCCCAAGGGCGGCATTCCGCTGTCGGCCGCCATGATCCTCGTCACGCTCGGCGTGGTCTACGGGGACATCGGCACGAGCCCGATGTACACGCTCAAGGCCATCATGAGCGGCAACGGCGGCCTCACCACGATGAGCCAAGACGTCGTCATCGGCGCGCTCTCGCTCATCATCTGGACGATGACTCTCATCACCACGGTCAAGTACGTGCTCGTGGCCATGAAGGCGGACAACCACAACGAGGGCGGCATCTTCGCGCTCTACAGCCTGGTCAAGCGCTGCGGCCGCTGGCTCATCATACCTGCCATGGTGGGCGGCGCCGCGCTTCTCGCAGACGGCATCCTCACGCCGGCCGTCACGGTCACCACGGCCATCGAGGGCCTGCGCACCATCGACTTCTTCCACGCCATCATCGGCGACAACCAGGGCATCGTGGTGCTCATCACCATCACGATCCTGTGCGTCCTGTTCGCCATGCAACGCGCCGGCACCTCCACGATCGGCAAGGCGTTCGGCCCCGTCATGACCGTGTGGTTCCTCTACCTGGGCATCGTCGGCCTCGTGAACGTGGGCGCAGACCTCAACGTCTTCCGTGCGCTCAACCCGCTGCGCGGCATCATGTTCCTGTTCGACGGCAACCTCAACCGCGCCGGCCTCATGGTGCTGGGCAACGTGTTCCTGTGCACCACCGGCGCCGAGGCCCTCTACTCGGACATGGGCCACGTGGGCAAGGCCAACATCTACGCCTCCTGGCCGTTCGTGAAGGCCTGCCTCATTCTCAACTACCTGGGCCAGGGCGCCTGGATCCTCGCGAACAACGGCAACGCCACACTCGCGGCCATGCCCGAGCTCAACCCGTTCTTCCAGATGCTGCCCGAGGGCGTGCGCGTCTTTGCCGTGGTGCTCTCCACGTTTGCCGCCATCATCGCCTCGCAGGCGCTCATCACGGGCTCCTACTCCATCATCTCCGAGGCGATTCGCCTCAACCTCATGCCGCACATGCGCATCGCCTACCCGTCCGAGACGAAGGGCCAGATCTACATCCCGCTCGTCAACAACATCATGTGGGTGAGCTGCATCGGCGTGGTGCTGTTCTTCCAGACCTCCTCGCACATGGAGGCGGCCTATGGCCTGGCCATCACCGTCACGATGCTCATGACCACGCTGCTGCTGTTCACGTACCTCTCGCGCATCCGCAAGAAGCCCGTGGTGGCCGTTCCGTTCATCGTGTTCTTCGTGGCGATCGAGGCGGCGTTCTTCTTCTCGAGCCTCACGAAGTTCATGCACGGCGGCTACGTCACCGTGATCCTGGCGGCGCTCATCTTCGCCGTGATGTACGTCTGGCGCCGTGGCACGGCCATCGAGCGCACGCAGAGCGTCTACCTGCCCGTGGGCGAGTACATCGGCCAGCTCGCCGAGCTGCGCGCCGACGACGAGATCCCCTACCTCGCCGACAACCTGGTGTTCCTCACGAACGACTCCTCGCCCGACCACCTCGACCGCGACATCCTCTACTCGATCCTGGACAAGCGCCCCAAGCGCGCCCGCGCCTACTTCTTCCTGAACATCCAGGTCACCGACGAGCCTAACACCCACGAGTTCACGATCAACACGTTTGGCACGGACTTCCTGTTCAAGGTGCAGATCCGTCTGGGCTTCCGCGTGAACCAGCGCGTGAACGAGTACCTCTACCAGATCGTCGAGAAGCTGGTCGAGGACAACATGATCGCCCCGCAGCACCACAAGTACTCGATCTACAAGAAGAAGAGCTCCGTGGGCGACTTCCGCTTCTGCCTCATCCGCAAGGTGCCCTCCAGCTCCGCCGACATCTCCACGGTTGACCGCAACGTCATCATGGCCAAGTACATCATCCGCAGGTTCTGCGGCTCGCCGTCGCACTGGTACGGCTTGGAGAACTCCTCGGTCCTGTTCGAGTACGTGCCGCTGTTCGCCCGCACGAAGCGCCAGCACGTCCTCAAGTACGTCGAGCTGCCAGACGCCGTGAAGCGCGCGAACAAGGCGCTCGAGAAGGCCAACGACGAGTACCTGAGCCAGCAGAGCGGCAGCGAGGCCGTGCTCGAGGAGGGCGGCAAGCTCATCAACTCCGATGAGGACGAGGACGTCGACCTGTTCGACGCCGCGGTCCGCAAGGCCCACGACGACGAGGCCCGCTACGTCGAGGACAGCATCATCGGCGGCGACACGGCCGTGTTCCACCCCATCGTGCTCGACGACGAGGACGATGACGACGAGGAAGACTCCGACAACTAGTCCGCCTCGCAACGTGCCTAACGCAAAGCCGCCCGGCAGCCAATCGCAGGCTGCCGGGCGGCTTCTTTTCTCGCGGGCCCAAAGGGGACGTTGCCCTTTGGGATGCCTAGCGCCTCTCGAGCGGCTCGTACTCGCGCGACTCGATGACCGAGTTGTACGCGGGGCGGATGATGCGGCCGCTGCCGTAGAGCTCCTCCATGCGGTGCGCCGTCCAGCCGGCGAGGCGCGCCATGGCAAAGATCGGCGTGTAGAGGTCAGCCGGGATGCCGAGCATGGAATAGACGAAGCCCGTGTACAGGTCGATGTTGGCGCAGATGGGCTTGCTCGTGCCGCGGGCGGCACGCACGATGTCGGGGCTCAGGCGCTCGATGCCCTCGATGAGCGCGAGCTTGTCCTCGCAGCCCTTCGTGGCCGCGAGCTTGCGCGCGTAGCGCTTCACGAGGCGGGCGCGCGGGTCGCTCTTGGTGTAGACGGCGTGGCCCATGCCGTAGACGAGGCCCGTGTGGTCGAACGCCTCGCCCGCCGCCACGCGCTCGAGGTAGCTCGCGAGCTCGTCCTCGTCGTCCCAGCGGCTCACGTGGCTGGCGACGTCCTCGATCATGGCGCCCACCTTGGCGTTGGCGCCGCCGTGCTTGGGACCCTTGAGCGAGCCCATGGCCGCGGCGTAGCACGAGTAGGCGTCCGTGCCCGAGCTCGAGAGCACGCGGCATGTGAACGTGGAGTTGTTGCCACCGCCGTGCTCCGCATGCAGCATGAGCATGACGTCGAGCATCATGGCCTCCTCGCGCGTGAAGCCCTCGGCGCCGCGCAGCACGTCCAGGACCGTCTCGGCCATGGAGTAGCCCTGGCGCACGGGCGGCACGAGGAGCTTCTCGCCATCACGAGCCGAGACGGACGCCTCGTGCGCGATGGCGGCAATGCGCGGCAGGCGCGCGAGCAGGGACAGCGCCACGTCCACCTCGTGCTGGGCGCCCGTGTCATCGGGGTTCTCGTCGAACGCGTAGAGCAGAAGCGTCGAGCGCGCGAGCACGTTCATGATGGAGCTTGACTCGGTGGTACGCGGGAACAGGCTCAGGTAGCCCGTGGGCAGCTCGCGACGCGAGTCGATGCGTGCGTTGAAGTCCGCGAGCTCGGCGGCGTTGGGCAGACGGCCCGAGATGAGCAGGTAGGCGATCTCCTCGTAGCCAAAGCGGCCCGCCCCGTGGGTCTGGCCCACGAGGTCGTCGAGGTGGTAGCCACGGATGACGAGATCGCCCTCGTCGGGCACAACGGCGCCGTCCACCTTGTTGTAGCCGTGGACATTGGAGATCTTCGTGAGGCCCACGAGCACGCCCGAGCCGTCCGCGTTGCGCAGGCCCCGCTTGACGTCGTACTCGCGGTAGAGCTCCTCAGGCAGGCGGTCTACCTGGGAAAAGCCGTCATACAGGCCGTCGCTCACGGTGGGACGGCCCAGGGCCTCGTCGCTGGAGGGCATGGGCGTGACGTCCGTGGCCGAGAGCAGGGCCGAGGTGTCACGCGAGCTGAGGATGCGCCGTGCCACGCGCTCGCGGGCGCTGCGCGGCGTCAGGTGCGAGTTGAGGATTGCCATGCGCGCGTCCTACAGGCGGTACATGAACTTGAAGACGTCCTCGCGCTGAATCGTGATTTGCACGCCCAGCTGCTTGGAGAGCGCGTCGAAGCCGTCGTGGATGGACGAGAAGTCCGCACCGGCGAGGTCGACGAGCATCGTCATCGTGAACATGCCCTGCAGAATCGTCTGCGAGATGTCGAGGATGTTGACGTCTCGCTCGGCGAGAAGGCTGGCGACCGCGGCAACGATGCCCGATCGGTCGGCACCCAGGACGGAGATGATGGCACGGTCGGTGAACTTGGTCTCGTCGCTCATGTGCTCCTCGCAATCCGTGGCACGCGCCCGCGGCGGCGCCACACGCCTCCTATGAGTTAGCGTGACATTGTAGCGCAGCAGGGTTTCCGTCTCGTGACGCCCGGACAATAGAGCCAGGCCCTATTGTCCGGCTTCCTGCCCGCCGGTGTCGCCGAGAATGAGATTTGAGACATTCTCGGCCCCATCTTCCCGCGTTTTGTCAGGCCATTTGTCCCAAATCTCATTCTCGCGAGCTGGCGACATGGCGCAGCCGGCCTCATTCCGCGCGCAGGGCCTCGATCTGCGGCAGCGTCATGAGGCGCGTGCCGCTTGCCCAGGCGTTGAGCAGCACGAGCGAGTGGCGGCGCACCTTGCACGCGACGATGCGCACAAGGAGCGAGACGGCCCACGCGGCCCAGATGCCCCAGACGATGGCCTGCAGGCTCGCGATGCGGATGCCGTCCACCGAGCCGCCGGGAAACAGACGCAAGATCCAGCAAGGCAGCAGGTACAGGCCCCACCACGGCATGGTCTGGCGCGCGAGCACGCGGGCTCGCGGGGCATCGGCGCCGTCCTCGCGCACGACGCGCATGCGCAGCAACCGCTGCCCCGGGGTGGCGCCGCGGGCCAGCAACGGGCAGACGACGAGCGCGAGCGTCATGGCGAGCGTCTTGGTGCCGAGAAGGACGTCGGCGCCCAGGGCAACGCCACAGGCCACAGCCACGCGGCGCGCCGCCCACGTAAGGGCCACGCACAGCACGAGGTCGATCGCCAGCGCAAGGGCGCGCCTCATGACGCTTGGGTAGGAGCGGCCGCGCTCACGGGCACGCGCGTTCACGTCGTCGATGCTCGGCAGCAGCCGACACACGGGCAGCGTGCAGACGTAGCCCACGAGCGCGCCCGTGGTGTTGACGATGAGGTCGTCCACGTCGAACAGCCGGTAGGGGTGCGCGTAGATGCCGTACAGGCCGCTCAGCTGCGTGAGCTCAAAGAACAGCGAGGTAAGAAAGCCGGCGAGCGTGGCCTGCCACCAGCGGGCGCCAAACAGGTAGCGGGCGTAGAAGCCCACGGGGAACGTGAGCAGGACGTTGAAGAGCGTCATGTAGACGGCCGGCATCGAGAGGAACCGGCGCCAGGAGCACGGGTCCGCGGGCGACAGGCCGCACGCCTCGGCGGCCTGCGCAAAGTCGCCCACGAACGTGAACGCCTCGAGCTTGGGTGTGGCGGCGTAGGCCACAAGCGCCGTGCGGCTCTCTGGCAGCGGCAGGATAACCAGGTAGTACGCGCACAGGGCATAGAGCAGCAGTGAGAACACCACGAAGCTCTTCCACGCCGGGATGGAGCCGTAGCATCGATACTCAAAGATCATGTACGGAACGAGAAGCACGAGCGCGGCAGCCGGAAACGTCACGGCGCCGGCCAGCACGATTCGCGCATATCCGCTCATGCCGCTTGCCTCCCCCTAGCCGTTCTTGCGCGCCCTTAGCATACGCTTGGGGCCGAACGGCAAGGGCGCGGGGCGACAATGGCAAAAGGTGAGCAGATGAAACGGGGACCTCCCGAGTAGACCAAGATCGGTCAACCCATCTACCAGGCATTTCCCCAGCGAGCGACACGCGTCTACTCGAGAGGCCCCGTTTTGCCCGCTCACTTAGCCGCCCCGTCCGCGTTAACGAAACGACTCGAACAATCCGGACGCAAATCGGCCCTGAAAACGTCCAAATAGTTCGTATCGTTCGCAGCGCAGGTGACAAACGACCCCGGCACCGTTGCCGCCGGCGCCGGGGTCACGCCACTCGCATATCACAGACCGAGAAAACCCTGCTCGAAGGCGTTCGGGAACTGGAACCGTCTCTCGCGGTCGCCAAAGCGCACGTTGATGTGGCCGCCTTCAACCTCAACAACCTCGCCACGGCCAAACGCCTTGTGAACGACAACGCTACCGGCACCAAGCGCGGAGAGCTGCTCCTTGGTAGGAGCCACGCGCTCAGGCCCGCGCTCAGGTTCAGCCGACGCCTCCGGCTCAGGCTTGGGCAGCTGAACGACCTCGACCGCCTTACGCACCCGCGGCCTCGCTGGCTCGCCGTCACCCGCACGCTCAGCCCCCGCCGCGTCCACCGTCTCGCTCACGACCACCACCTGCTCGCCGGGCTTACGCGCCAGCCCCTGCGGCGTGAGCAGCGAGTCCTGCAGACGCATCTGCTCGTAGTCGAGCTTGGAAAGCGCCGTGTCGAACAGGCCCACGCTCTCGTCGTACTTGTGCCGCTCCACACCCGTATACGAGAGGCTCGCGTCCTCATAGCGACGGAACTTGTACACAGCATCGTTCATGACCGAGTCATTGAACAGCCCCAGCGACACGAGCAGCTCAAAGTCACGCACCCCAAGGCCCGTCACGCGTCGGAACAGCCCAGGCTCAAGCTGCGTGATGACGTCCTTGAGGCACTGCTCGCGATAGTCGGTGAGGTACATGAACACCGGGATGCGCGTCGCGAACTTGATGAGCTTCTCCTGGATCTCCTTGCGCTTGCTCTTGAACTCCTTCTCCTCCTCGGAGAGCTGCTTCTTCTCAGCGGCGGTAGTGGCCGTACCCTCCTTCTTGGCCTTCTTCACGGCCTCGGACTTGTTGATGATCGTCTTGATGTCATCGTTGAGGCTGCGGAAGCCCTCGATGCTCATGAGTGCCCGCATGGCCTCGTCGTTGGCAAGCAGACGACGCAGCGTGTCGTTGTCCACGTGCACGAGAATGGCGCTCTCCCACCTGCGGGCCAGAAGCGTGGCCGAGGTCCCCGCCATGGCAAGGTCAAGGATCTCCGCGGCGTTGACCTGGCGCATCGCGCTTCCGTCATAGGCAAGCACGGGCAGGAACTTGATGAACTCCCCCACCTTCTGCTCGGGACTGCGCTCCGAAACGGACAGTCGGCAGCTGTAGTCAGAGACCATCTTGAGCGCACGGTCGAGCGCGAAGTCGAACACGTAGCACTCGCGCTTGAGCACCAGCGTGTGGCCGCTCTCGTCCTTCGTAGTCCAGGGGCTCTGCACGCGAAACGCCGTCTGGAAGTACGTCTCCGGACTCTTGAGGTTACGCAGCATGAGCACGCCGCTCCACGGCTTCACCGTGACGCCCGTGGTGAGCTTTCCGCACGAGAGCGTGATCGACTTCGTGCGCAGGGGGTCTCCCATGGCGCGGCGCACGGGCTCCACGGCCTCGACGCCCATGCCGGCGGCCGGCCCCGCGGCAACGATGACCTCGTAGTCTTGGAAGAACGTGTTCTGGCGCTGATGTAGCAGGTTTGCCATGGCCTCGCACGACGCCACGCTTGGCAGGAACCACAGCATGTGCGTGAGCGAGGAGAGCAGGCGCGTATCCGAGAACGGCATGGGCGGTTTCTCGACCCCAAGCTTGAGGTCGTCCACGGCCGTCTCCTTGGACGAGCCACGGATAAGGTCGAGCCACTTCTGGACGTACTCCTCGTACTTGAAGCGGGCGTTCGCGCCGCGCCCCTCGGCCGAGAAGAACACGTTGAGGTCAAACTCGTCGAACTCGCCCTGCCGGGCGATGCGCGTGATGGAGTCGGGCACCTTGTAGGTCATGAGTACCATGCGCGGCAGCGTCTCGTAGGGGTTGTCGGCACCCGTCCAACCGTCCTTGGCGGCCTGCTCGTCCGAGTACGTCCAGTTGAAGATCTGCTCCTCGATGAACTCGCCCGAGTTGAGCGCGCGGAACGGCGTGCCAGAGAGGTAGAGGTAGAAGCGGCTCTGGATGGGCAGCCACGTCTCGTCGAGCGCGTTGCCGCGTGCCGTGGCGCTGGCGCCCTTGAGGTCCACGGTGACGTCGACGTCGTCAACGGCGTCCTCGTCCTGCTTGGCGAACAGGCTCTTGGCCGAGCTTTTCCAGGCCCCGTAGTGGTACTCGTCGAAGACGACCATGTCCCAGTCCTCATGGTGCACCCACTCGTTTCGGGCCTTGATGCCGCCGGTCTCGCTCACGCCGAGAAAGTCCTGGAACGAGCCGAAGCACACGATGGGACGCGCCCTGTCGCATTCCTCGTAGAAACGGCCGTCGCGAGAGACGAACTGCCATCCCTCAAAGTCAGCGTGGCACTCAAGGTCCTCACGCCACGCGTCCTCCACGGCCGGCTTGAACGTGAGCACGAGCACGCGACGCATGCCCATGCTGCGAGCGAGCTCGTAGGAGGCGAAGGTCTTGCCAAAACGCATCTTGGCGTTCCAGAGGAACTTGGGCGCATTGTGGCTACCCGGGCGCTCGCAGGAACGGAAGTACGCCTCGGTCTTCTCGACGGCGGCGCGCTGCTCGGGACGCATGGAGAAGCTCTCCGTGCGGCGGCTCTCGTAATCCTTGCGGTCACGAACCTCGAGCCAGGCGTTGCGAACGGCAGCGGCGTCGCAGCGGTACCACTCGCCGCCAACGCATTCGATGCCGTTGCGGCGAAGGCGCCGGTGGACGTCATGGTCCGTGAACGAGGAGCCGTCCGAGCGCATGGCAGACTCCGAGAACACGATCTCGAAGGGCTTGCCGCCACCGGGCAAGATCACCGGGAACTGCTGCGCCACGCGCTTCGCGACGTCGAGTCCCGTGTAGCCCACCTTGAGCAGTCCCTCATGCTCGGTGTACTTGTCGCGATAGGCATAGATCTGCGGATGGGTGTCTGGGCGAGAAGGGAAGAAGTCGGGGTTAGGCATTGCGACTACTCCATCCCTGGGATTGACGACTCGATAGCCGCTATTTCTTCTTCAGAAAGCCCATACATGGCGTAGAGTTCCTCGTCCGCCCACGGTCTCGAGAAATCCAGAGCAGGCACGAATTCAAAAGACTTCGGCGCGATGTCTTGGGTCACCGTTCGAATTGAAATCAAGAAGCGCACGAACCGACTCTTCAAATACCCAATCATGTTCTTTGCCGCAGCTTCGTTATCGGCGATAAACACGCTGTACGTATTCGAGTTGCAGCTACCGGGCTCGCTTAGCTTGGGGCGTCCGATGATGGTACTTCCCGGATTTCCCGACCTTGGAATCAACACCTTCCACTTCACAAGGTCCTCCGCATGCCGGAGAACATCCTTGGCTCGAATCCAGCACTCCCCGCCCGCGATATACACGCGGACGTCAAACTCTCCCGAAGAAGCTCTTCGGACTTGGTACGAACTTGAACCGTCCGCAGTCTGCAGCTGGCCGTTTTCTCCATTCCAGAGAACTCGGGTATGAAAGCCAAAGTACCTTCCGGCGTTTATCTCATTCGAAAGACTTGAGAATGAGGTACTTCTCACCTTGTTGAGAATTGCCAGCTGACGCGACGTCCTGATAAAGACATCGAGCCCATCCTCGAGCAATGGCCGCGTATCGACCGTCTCACTGTCGCCCTCATGCGTATGTATCTCGCAAAGCCCTCGGTCGTCTCTTTTCCACAGGAAATAGTTCACGCCGCCCTTTATCTCAACACCAGGAAAGCAATCCGTTGAAGCGGGATAATCATGGATGACCCTAAGCCTATCGTCGTGAAGCATCTCGGCTCGAAAAGAGTCGAGGCCCCTTCCACCGACGAACCATCGCGAGGGGACAATCATGGCCAAATACCTTGGGTTTAGCTTCTTGGCCTGTTCAATAAACTTTTGATAGATGGGCATGGCGCTCGCCGCATTCCCTCCATCGCTCAGCTGGTACGGCGGGTTGCCAACGATGACGTCGAACTTCATGTTGAAGATCTCCTCGGGACGCGTGGTGTGGATGAGCTCATAGGCGTGGGACTCGAGGCTTACGTCCCTGCGGTATTCCTTCTCGGAGGCGCCGCAGTAGACGCACCTTCCGTCCTTCCACGTGTGGCGGATGTTGCGGTAGCGGATGTTGCCCTGGTCATCATCGAAGTGACTCACGGAGAAGATGCCGTTGGGATACTTGCTGCAGTAGACGCTTCGACGACTCAGCAGGGCCGTGAGCTCGGTTATCGCGATGCCATAGAGCTGCTCGTGCATGATGTGGTCCACGCGCTCCTGCAAGTCCGGAATGACTGGCTCAAGCCCGGCGATGAGGCGCTTCGCCGCCTCGCGCAAGAACACGCCCGTCTTGCAAAAGGGGTCGAGGATCTTGGCGTTGGGGTCCTCCCACAGCTCGGCGGGCAGCAGGTCGAGGACCTGATTCGCGAGCTCGGGCGGCGTGAACACCTCGTCGTTGCTGAGGTTTGCCAGGCACGAGAGCACGTCGGGGTTGTAAGCGGCATCAAGGAGGCTAGCCACGGTGGCTCACCTCCCACCAGTTGTCCAGCGGATACTCGCGAACCGCGCTGGGGATGAGGCCGTCAATCTCCTCGTCGTACTCCCAGCCGCTCTGGAACAGGCCCATCTGGTCGCCGCGCTTGGTGCCGCTTCCCTCGAGCAGCTCGCTCAGCAGGTAGTCTCGACGCTTCACCTTGTCGCCCGTGACGACGGACCACTCGGCAAACGTGATGGGCTCGCCCGCGGCATCCTTCATCGTGAGCGCGTCTCCGCACAGGATGTTCTTCTTGAGCACGTAGGAAATGGCATCAATAAACTGCTGGTCAGATGCCGTCTTGAGGACCTTGCGGGCCTCGTCTTTCACGATGCCGAGGAGGCGCTCGCGGCACTCGGCCACGTTGTCGGCAAGAATGTCCACGCCGTAGATACTCGCCACGGCCACGAACGCATAGCGGCAGTACTCGCCTGCGCTCTTGCGGTAGCGGGCCGCCACCACCGCGAGCTTTCTGCGCAGCACCTCGGCGATAAAGTTGCCGTTTCCGCACGCCGGCTCAAGGAAGCGAGAGTCGATGCGCTCCGTCTCCTGCTTCACCATGTCGAGCATGGCATTGACCTCGCGCGGGTTTGTGAACACCTCGCCGTGGTCCTGGACTCTCTGCCGGGATTTGACCTGGTCCGACACGTCGCCGCCCATCTCCGGGCACGGCGTGCCACGGAAGGGCTATGCGACGCGGGCGTCAGTAAAGTAGACGTTTGTGAACGGGCCCAAACTTTATGTCCCGAACGGGTGGTACCCTGGTATTCACAACCGCTCAAATGCGGTTTTATGGAAAACGCACGGCTTGCACGCAGGGTTTTATCGCGCGGAGCAAACGTCTACTTTTTTGAACGCAAAAACCGCTGGTAGCGTTGCCTTTTCTCGATGGCTATTCCTTGCTGTCCTCCACCATCCATTTGTTGAGCGTTGCCACGCTGACCTCGAGCTTCTTTGCTGCCGCACGCTTCGAGAGCGCTCCCGAGCTTACGCGGCGGCAAACCTCGCCGTAGTTGTCCGGACGCTGCTTGGGCGGTCTCCCAAACCGCACGCCTCGTGCCTTTGCGGCGGCGATGCCCTCCGCCTGGCGCTGCTTGATGTTCTCGCGCTCAACTTGGGCAACGTAGCTCAGCAACTGCAGAACGATGTCCGAGATGAAGGCACCCGTGAGGTCGCCTCGCGTCGTTCTCGTGTCGAGCAGGGGCATGTCGAGCACGACGATGAAGCAGCCCATCTGCTTCGTGATGAGCCTCCACTGTTCGAGGATCTCGTCGTAGTTGCGTCCTAGCCTGTCGATGCTCTTTATCACGAGGACATCGCCCGCGCGCATCTGGTCCATGAGCTCCCGGTACGCCGGACGGTTGAAGTCCTTGCCGCTCGCCTTGTCCGCAAAGATCATGCGCTCGTCCACCGGAAACGAGCGGAGCGCGTCCATCTGCCTCGCAAGGTTCTGGTCCTTCGCGGACACTCGTGCATAGCCGTACGTTCGCGGCCTGTGACGCCTGGGCCTTAGCATGCCGGATTCCCCCTTAGTCTTCGGCACGGCTTGCGTCGTAGCTATATCCCGAAGACCGCTCGGGGAGCGCGACAATCTGCGGTGCGCTCGCGGAATCCCGCTACCGGGAACAGACGTTCCCCATCTCTTGCGACCATCCTACGCGCACCGCCGGACAGTATTGGAGATACGGCGTCCACGACAAACGCTCTCGATAATGCAGTTGTTGGGGCCCGAGGAGCTCGTCAACTGCATTATCGAGAGCGAACAAGAGCCTGCTGAGAAGCGCCGTCCGGGTGCCACCCCGGCACACGCGTAAGTGAGCGGGCCCCATCCGCGCCAACGAAACGGTTCGAACTATTCGGACGCAAACCAGCCCAAAAACGTTCAAATAGTTCGAACCGCCGTCACATCGAGAGGTCGGCGGCGCTCACCGACTGCATCCAGGCGATGTAGGTGTTGGGGTAGTGGCCGCACAGCACGCGACCCACGTCCATGCGCTGCACGAGCGCCTCGGCCAGCGCCGTGACGCCGCCAACGGAGAGGAAGTCGGCCTGCGTGGGGACCTTCTCGGCCAGACCGTTCTCGACATTCGAGACCGTCGTCACGTCCGCGGGGTCATACGGGCTCTCGACGCCCACGTTCGAGAGGAAGCGCCGGCGCATCTCGTCATAGCCTGCCTCGAAGGCCTCGGTGCCATACGCCGGCAGCCATAGGGCGTGACCGTAGCGCGTGTAGCCCCAGGTGGCAAGCGGCAGGCGCGGCACGAGGTCGGAGGGGTTGAGCACGTTGAAGATGTTGTCGTACGGGGCGCCCGTGGCACCCGGGGCGGTCGTGGTGCGCGGCACGGCGAACGCATAGCAGTAGATGGAGGACAGCGGCGCAAGCGCGTGCGGGCCGTTCGCCATCTCGTCGGCGTAGGCGGCGGCGATGTTTGCGGCCGCGCCACCGCGCGAGTGGCCACAGAACAGGATGGCGAGGTCGTCGGTGGAGCCGCCCTTCTCGACGTAGGCCGCCACACCTCGGGAGATCTGCTCGATGACCTCCTCGGCGGCCACGCGGAAGCCCTCGTGGTCAACCTGCTCGGACGCCGCATCGGCGGCGGCGCCAAAGTTGGCATCGCTGATCCACTCCGAGCCGTAGCTGCCGCGGATGTCCACGAGCATGAGCGTCTTGGTGGCGCCCGTCTCGCTCGAGGTCACGCGCTTCGTGGCAACCGAGTAGGCCGTGACGTCGTTCGTGTTCGTGAGGAAGTTCACGATCTCGTCGATGATCTCGGAGCGGTAGCGGTACGACGCCGTGGAGATGTCGGTGAAGCCAAGCTGGGCCAGCGCCTCCTCCATGTAGGCGGGCGCGCCCGTGCCGGCCTGGTAGTAGTTGCTCTCGGAGTTGGCGATGGCGGCGAGCACCGAGCAGGTGGTCGCGAGCTCGTGGTTGTAGGCCGCGGGGTCTGTAAAGAACCAGTCGTCGTCCCACAGGACCTCGGTCGAGACCTTCTGGTCTGCGGGGGCGGCCATGCTCGTGTAGTCAACGGTTGCCGAGAAGCGCCCCGTGCGGTTCGTGGTGTCGTCGATGCGCTCGAGCATGGTGGGCGCATCGACCGCCCCCACCCCGCGGCGCTCCATCGTGAGGCGCCACGTGACGACGCTGTAGAGCCCCGCCACCATGGCGAGAACGGCCAGGAACGTGACGAAGGCCGCGACCTTGGGCCCGCGGTGGCGCGCCGTGAGGCCAAAGCGGAGGCCCTCCGCGGCGGGCGTGGGGCCGCCGGTGCTGTCTGCGCTCTTGGCCTGGCTCAAGCGGACCCTCCGGATTTGCTGGCTTGCACGTCCCCCGATGGTAGCGCACCGCCAGATTTCAAGCACACAGTTGACCATGGCTAACTTTATGGCTACCCTTGACATCGTAAGTTAACCGTGGCTGACTATCACGAGGGAACACGCATGACGCTGGACAGGGACGGGCTCGAACACGCCATCGTCAGGCACTGCTCGCCCACGCTCGTGGGAATCAAACCCGCGTGCCTGTTCAACGTTCCCGGCGACTTCTCGCCCTCACCGGCCACGGAACTGCGGGTCGCAAGGCTCGACGCGCTCGTTGCGCGAGCGAACCGACAGCTTGCGGGCACGAGCGTCCACGTTCGCGTGCTTGCCCGAAGGAGCTGCGGCGCGCTCGTGCTCGTGTATCGACCACAGCTGCTCGCGCGCGGGCTCTCCGCACCGCGCGCCGCCGCGACGCTTGGCGCCTGGGGCTACGAGACGTGTGGAGCCGGCTGGCTCGAGGCGGCGCTCGCGCGACTGGGCCGCAGGCTCGAGAGCTGCCAGCGGCATGACCCCGACGAGGGCTTCCCCCACGAGGTGGGCTTTTTCCTTGGCTATCCCTACGAGGACGTCATGGGCTTCATCGAACACGAGGGTCGAGACTACCTGTGCTGTGGCTGCTGGAAGGTCTACTCGCAAAAAGAACGGGCCGAGGCGTGCTTCGCGAGCTACAAGCGTTGCACCCGAGCGTGCGAGGCACTGCTTGCGAGCGGTATCTCCCTCCCCGAGCTCGCGGGCGTTCGCATCGCGGCCTAGCGAGGCGGACGGCACCCCGGAACCCCGGCAATACGTAAACCAAACCCGACACGAGGGTTGGCATAGGAAAGGACGAATCATGAGCAAGATCGCAGTTGTGTTCTGGAGCGGCACGGGCAACACCGAGACCATGGCGGACGCCGTAGCCGAGGGAGCGCGCGAGACCGGCGCCGAGGTCGACGAGGTCCAGGCCGCCGACTTTGCCGCCGACGCCGTCGCGGGCTATGACGCGATTGCGTTTGGCTGCCCGGCCATGGGCGACGAGTCGCTCGAGGAGGACGAGTTCGAGCCCATGTTCGAGGCCACCGAGGGTGCGCTCTCCGGCAAGAAGGTCGGCCTGTTCGGCAGCTACGACTGGGGCACGGGCGACTGGATGGACTCCTGGCGCGAGCGCATCGAGGGCGACGGCGCTGAGGTCGTCGACACGGTCATCGCCAACCTCGAGCCCGATGACGACGCAATTGCCGCCTGCAAGGCCCTCGGCGCGGCGCTGGCGTAGGCAAATCGCACCGCCCGAGAGTTCGAATCCAACTTCGTGACAGAAAATGGCTTCGAGTGTGCGATACAGTCGACTCAAAGTCACCGAGAAATAGCCCGAGGGGCCGGAATCCCATCGATTCTGGCCCCTCGGCGTCATATTGGACAGCTCGGGCAAGCTTTTGGCCCGGCCCATCGCACACTCGAAGACAAAAACTGCCACAGACTTGATTGCGAACTATCGAACCTACTGCAAATCGCCCTCGTAGGGCATGACCTCGGCCAGGTAGCCCTTCTCGCGCAGAGCCTCTTCGATCTCGTCGAGCTGCTCCTCGTTCTCGGCGGCGATACGGTGGAAGTGGTAGCCACTCGTCACCGTGAGCAGCGGGAAGCTCTTGCCGCTGCGAATGTTGTCGAGGTAACGCTCGACGTCACGGCGGTTGCGAATGTCCAGGTCGCCCGTGATTTTTCCGTACACGCGGTGGTTCACCATGACGTTGAGCACCGCGCCGCCCAGGTCCACGATCGTCGTGAGCTCGTCGGCGAGGTCATCAATGCCGTGGCACACCTTCACGAGACGCGTGGGCACCTGGGGCTCCCCGTGCCCGTCAAGCAGGACGTAGCCGCGGCTCGTCGCCACGACGTCATGCCCGTCGGCGCGCAGAAGCGCGATGTCCTGGACCACGACCTGCCTGCTCACACCCACGGCCTTGGCGAGCGAGCTGCCCGAGACGGGCCCGCCCGCGCCCCGAAGCTCTCGGATGATGGCGTCTCTGCGCTCGCTTCCCTTCATCGCGCGGCCTCGACATCGAGCATGCGCAGGTGCTTGAGCGAAAGGTCGAGGATGGGCGCCGAGTGCGTAAGCGCGCCCGACGAGATGAAGTCCACGCCAAGGTCCGCGAGCTCACGGATGTTGCCAGCGTCCACGTTGCCCGAGGCCTCCGTCTTGGCACGTCCGTCGATGAGCGCGATGGCCTCGCGCATGGCATCATGGTCCATGTTGTCGAGCATGATGATGTCCGCACCGGCCTCGACGGCCTCGCGCACCATGTCGAGGTTCTCGCACTCGACCTCGACGGTGCAGGTGAACGACGCGTGGGCCCGCGCCATGGCGATGGCCTTGGCCACGCCGCCCGCCGCGTCGATGTGGTTGTCCTTGAGCATGACGGCCGTCGAGAGGTTGTAGCGGTGGTTGCGCCCGCCGCCGATCGCCACGGCCGCCTTCTCGAAGACGCGCAGGCCCGGCGTGGTCTTGCGCGTGTCCACGAGCACGGTGCCCGTACCCTCCAGCGCGGCGGCCATCTCGTGCGTGTACGTCGCGATGCCACTCATACGCTGCAGGAAGTTGAGCGCCACGCGCTCACCGGAGAGCAGCACGCGCGCGTCACTGCACACGGTGGCAAGGCGCTGGCCCACCGTCACGGCGTCGCCGTCGGCAACGCTGGCCTCAACGCGCGTCTTGGGGTCGAGAAGCTCGAACGTCCGCGCGAATACGTCGAGGCCGGCGATGATGCCGTCTGCCTTGGCGATGAGCTGCACCTCGGCAGGCCTCGCCTCGGAGCACACGGAGGCCGTACTCACGTCCTCGAACGTGATGTCCTCGCGAAGCGCGCCCATGATGGCGTCGTCCGCCACGAGCCTCATGGCAATAGGGTCCATGACCTAGGCCTCCCTTGCAGTCGCGGCCTCGCCGGCCGCAATCGAGTCGATGTCGACGGGCGCCTCGCCAAAGGCAAGGGCGCCGTCCCGCGCCGTCGTGCCGTCCTGCTTGCACAGCGCGTCGATGGCAAGCGAGCCGTCTCCCACCACGCGGTGCAGCCCGTCGAGCGCGGGTGAGCCAGCCACCTCCACCGGCAGCGCGTCGCCGCCGGCCATGCGCCGCGCGGCGCGCCGTGCGAACACAAGCGACTCCAGCAGGCTGTTGCTGGCCAGGCGATTCTTGCCGTGCACGCCGTTGCAGCAGGTCTCGCCCGAGGCAAACAGCCCCGGCATGCTCGTGGCCGAGTCGCGGTCCACCCACACACCACCCATGAAGTAGTGCTGCGTGGGCACCACGGGGATGGGTTCGCACACGATGTCGCGGCCATCCTCGAGGCAGCGCTCGCGGATGTTGGCAAAGTGGCTCACGATGACCTCGCGCTCGACGGGGGCAAAGCTCAGCCACTCGTGGGGCATGTCGTCTGTGCGCATCTGCTCGCGGATGGCCGCGGCCACGACGTCACGCGGCTGCAGCTCGTCGGTGAAGCGCCGGCAGTCGCGGTTGAGCAGCACCGCGCCCTCCCCGCGGCAGCTCTCAGAGATGAGAAACGTCCGGCCCGGCTGGGGCGAGAACAGCCCCGTGGGGTGAATCTGCACGTAGTCGAGGTGCTCGCAGGCGATGCCGTGCTTCGTGGCGATGTAGCAGGCATCGCCCGTGAGCTGCGGGAAGTTGGTGGAGTGGTCGTACATGCCGCCGATGCCGCCCGTGGCCCACAGCGTGGACGCCGCCCGAATCGCAAACGACGCGGCCGAGGAGAGCTCGTCGGCCGGCGTCACGGAGTCCTGCTCGCTCACGTCGGTTGCGCGCACGCCCACGCAGCGCACGGCGCCGTCGACGCGCTCGGTGAGGATGTCGGTCATGGCAACGTGCTCGAGGATGCGCACGTTGGGCAGGCGACGCACGGCAGCCAGGAGCTTCTCCGTGATCTCGCGCCCCGTGATGTCGGCGTGGAAGGCGATGCGCGGGCGGCTGTGCGCGCCCTCGCGCGTGAAGTCGAGCGACCCGTCCTCGCAGCGCTCGAAGTCAACGCCCAACGCGATGAGGTCGTTGATGACCGAGCGGCTCGAGCGGATCATGATGTCGACGCTCTCGCGGCGGTTCTCGTAGTGGCCGGCACGCAGCGTGTCGGCAAAGAATGCCTCGTAGTCCTCGGCCTCGGGCAGCACGCAGATGCCGCCCTGGGCAAGCATCGAGTCGCACTCGTCGACGTTTCCCTTCGAGAGCATGACAACGTCCGTGCTCGTGGGCAGGTTGAGCGCCGCGTACAGCCCGGCCACACCACACCCCACGATCACGACGTCGCAGCTCATGTCCTCGTGCTTGTTCTCGGCCATGCGACCCATCTCCTCATTGGCACGGCGACGGGGACCAAGCGGCCCACGCCCCTGCGGTCCCTACTTGGCGGCGTACTCCAGCATGCGGTCGAGCGTGAGCTTGGCGCACTCCGCGGCCTCTGGGCCCACGCCGATCTTGACCTCGCCCGAACCGCTCGCCAGGCACGCCACGAGCTTGCGAAGGCTGATCATGTCCATGTTCACGCAGGTGGGACGCGTGGCCGGGAAGTAGAACCGCTTGCCCGAACCCGCCGTGCGGCGCTCGAGCTCGTACAGCACGCCGGCAACCGTCACGATGATGAACTCGGAGGCGTCGCTCTCCTCGGCATACTTGATGATGCCGGCGGTGGAGCCGATGTAGTCTGCCTCGGCAAGCACCTCGGCCTTGCACTCGGGGTGCGCGAGCACAAGCGCGTCGGGATGCGCGAACTCGGCGGCCTCGACCTGGTCGGCCGTGATGACGTGGTGGCGCGGGCAGTAGCCGTTGTTGAGGATGACGTGCTTGTCCGGGGCCTGCTCGGCCACGTAGCGACCCAGGTTCTGGTCGGGGATGAACAGCACGTGGTGCTGCGGCAGCTCCGAGACGATCTTCACGGCGTTGGAGCTCGTGACGCAGACGTCGCTCCAGCTCTTGATCTCCACCGTGGAGTTCACGTAGCACACGACGGCCAGGTCGTCTCCGTACTGCTCGCGCGCGGCGTCGACCGTCTCGCGCTTGACCATGTGCGCCATGGGGCAGTCGGCCGCGGGCTCGGGCAGCAGCACGCGCTTGTCGGGGTTGAGGAGCTTGGCGCTCTCCCCCATGAACTCGACGCCGCACAAGACGATGGTCTGCTGCGGCAGGGACTTGGCGAGCTTTGCGAGGTAGAAGGAGTCTCCCACGTAGTCGGCGACCGCCTGCACCTCGGGAGCCACGTAGTAGTGCGCGAGAATGACGGCGTCCTGCTCGGCCTTGAGGCGCTCGATGGCCTGAGAGAACTCGCCCGGGATGAGCGCCGCGCGCTCGGCCGCCGTGGTGCACGAGCCCACGCCGTCTGCCACGAGCTGCGCCAGGTCCTCGGCATTTGCGCCGCTGGATGCATTGATGCTGGCCAATCTGGCCCCTCTCGTCCGCGAATACTGGGGGACAGTATGGCACGTGTCATGTCAGATGACAAGACACCTGTAAAGACAGAGTGACAAAGGTGCCGGGGTCGTTTGTCACCGGCTACAGCGTGATGCCGTCTGCCCAGTCTCCGTCCTTCTTGGCGGCGCGGTTCCTCAGGTTCTGGATCGTGGCCTCCATGCCGTGGGGCGCGTACCCGTCATAGTTCGAGAGGTCCTGCGGGATGTAGGCCGCAAGGCTCATCTCGGCCGTCTGGACGGGATGCGCGGGCACAGGCCCCGGCGTGGCCACGTAGGCGCAGACGCGGGCGCCCTTGGCCCCGAGCTTCACCTCGTACTCGCTCGTGGGCTCGTCGGGGCGATCGGCCCGCGCGTCTCGGCTGCTCCACGCAAGCTCGTAGCCCGCGATGGGCACCTGCGTGAGCGCGAAGTCGAACAGCGGTTGGCTGTCCGTGCGCAGGCGCACCTGACCGCCTTCCGGCAGCACGTCTCGGTAGTCCATGAGCCGCTCGAAGTTCACGAGGCGCTTGTGCGAGTCCTTCTTGCGCGGGAACGGCGTGGGAAAGTTGACGTAGATGCACGCCAGCTCGCCGGGCGCGAACATCTCCTTGATGCGCATGCCCGTGCCCGGCACGAACAGCACGTTGGGAAGGCCGCTCTCGCAGCCTGCCTGCGCGGCGTAGGCAATGCAGATGGGCTCGGAGTCCATGCCGACGAACAGCACGTCAGGCTCGCGGCGCGCCATCTCCACGGTGAAGGAGCCGCGCCCGCAACCCAGGTCGAGGCGAACCTCGCGGAACTTCGGGCCGCCCACGGGCGCGCAGGCCCAGGCCCACATGCCGCGCCAGGCATACGGGTTTGGCTCGATGGCAGCGGCGTAGCGCTCGAGGCGCTCCTCGAGCACAAAGTTCTTGGGCAGGCGAATATGCAGTCCGTGCGGCATGGGGCTTCCCGTCATCGATGTTCCAGCCCTCAGACCATACCAGCCCAGGCCGAGAATGGCGGCACGCCGGCCGCACGGCCACGAAAACGGGACAACGCAGCCAGACAACGGGACAACGCAGCCAGGCTCCGTTGTCCCACAAAAAAGGACGCGCCCGCAGGCTCCCCCCTGAGCCTACGGGCGCGTTGCCTTATGGGTTGGGGACGCCGCCTCCTTGGCGGTGCGGCGTCCCCGGGAAAACGCTAGCGAGTCACGCTCGCGACAGGCGAGTCTTACTCGTTGTCGCCGGCGGTCATCTGGGTAGCGGAGAGCTCGCCCTCAGAGGCGGCAGCGGCGTCGGGCCAGACCCAGCTGGTGAAGGCGGGGTGGTCGTAGCCCTCGTCGACGGCGAACTGGAAGGCCTCCTCGCGGAAGTTCTCCCACTCCTCGATCTTGGCGGCGAACTTCTCGGCGTCGACCATGCGAAGGGCGTCGGCAGCAAGGGCCCAGCGGTCCATGTTGTTGAGACGGAGCATGTCGAACGGCGTGGTCGTGGAGCCCTTCTCCTCGTAGCCGTGGACGTTCCAGGAGTCGTGGCCCGGACGGTCCCACACGAGACGACGGATGGTACCGGCGTAGGCGTGGAAGGCGAAGAGGACCGGCTTCTCGCCGTTGCCGAAGAGCTCGGCGAAGCGCTCGTCGGAGATGGCCTGGTCGTTCTCGGAGGCGTTCTGGATC